>Ga0307408_100001100_pt1 | contig 20614 bp, 20 predicted proteins | sample 322Cmetagenome_FD_202116 | JGI IMG/M metagenome (GOLD analysis project Ga0307408, IMG submission 202116) | Maize rhizosphere microbial communities from greenhouse at UC Davis, California, United States - 322HYB-C-3 | ecosystem: Host-associated > Plants > Roots > Rhizosphere > Soil | place... | reverse complement strand
AACGTCGGAAATTGTCTACGATCGCAAAACAGCGCTATTCAAAGGTGGAGTTCCTTGACAGATGGGTTTTAGCCCGCGTTAAGCGCGTTGTTGATCTTGCTGAGATATCCCCTAATCGCACTGATAAGGGAGAGCTCTATGCCAACCGTCTACCGCTCCATTTGGGGCATGGCAAGTCTGACGTCGCCGGGGCACGCCCGGTGGTCTGGAATTCACAGGTATGTGTAACCAGAAGGCCGGGTCGTTCCGTGATGCCATGCGGCCGAGCCGACGAGCCGTTGCAGTGCTCTGACGTCTCCCGAAAACGGCCGCTTACACCGGCTCGCCTCGCGACCGCCCGAGAGCCACGTTGCCATCAGTTCTGGATCACAACAGTCGGTTGACGGCCACAGACGGGCGCGTCGGCGGATGCCATCGGACCGTAATGACCGCCGACGAGTCCAGTGTGTCTTAGGTAGGGAGCAAGTTGTGATCGAGTCAAACGCGGGCCTCCTCGCCCACCACTTCGCTCCGCCGCCCCGATGACCAAGCGACCCCGTCTACGGTCAGGGTGAGCGAAGCGAACCTGAAGGGCGCGATACGCATTTGTGGACGATCCGTAGATCACATCATCACAAGGTGGGGACACCGACGCATCTCTCGCAGGCACAGACCGGAGGAGTACATGGAGAAGTTGCTGCTTAGCCCCGAAGAGGCCGCCGAAGTGCTCGGAGTGGGCCGATCACGCGTCTATGACCTGATGCGCACCCGCGAGTTGCTCAGCGTGCGGATTGGCAGGTCACGTCGGGTTCCGGTGGCGGCAGTCCACGCCTACGTCGAACGCTTGACCGAGCAGGACGCTTTGGTATGAACCAGCGCGCCAACGGGGAAGGCTCGATCTACAGACGCGCTGACGGGCGTTGGACAGCCGCGTGCTATGTCTTGCGACCCGACGGAAGCCGAGTACGCCACGCTGTGTACGGCAAGACCCGCAAGAACGTCGCTGATCAGCTGGCGGTTCTGATCGCGAAGACCAAAGCGGGCCTTCCCCTCGCCGTAGAGTCATGGACTCTCGAGCGCTTCGCAGAACACTGGCTGAAGCACGTCGTCGGGCCCCGTCTGCGTCCGTCGACACGGTCGAGCTACCGCGAGACTCTGCGTCTGCACGTCCTTCCGACGCTCGGCCGTACGAACCTTCGCGCGCTGACTCCCACGCACGTGCGAACGCTGCTTGCCAACAAAGCTGCCGATGGACTTGGTGCGCGCTCGATCCAGATCATCCACAGCACCCTGCGCACAATGCTCAGCGAGGCCATGCGCGAGGAGTTGATTGAACGGAATGTGGCGGCGGTGGTACGTCCGCCGTCGGTCGAGCGCGTCGAGGTACAGCCGTGGTCAACTGAGGAGGCCAGCCGATTCCTGGCGGCGAGCGCCGATCACCGCCTCCACGCGCTGTTCGCGGTCGGTGTCGCTCTTGGGCTACGGAAGGGCGAATTGCTCGCCCTCCGTTGGGACGATGTGGACCTCGAAGGTGGCGTCCTCCATGTCCGGCAAAACGTCCAGCGGCTGCCCGAGATGGGCCTCGTGTTCGGTCCTCCAAAGTCAAACAAGTCGCGGCGCACAATTCCGATTCCGGCAGCCTCAGCGAAGGCGCTGCGAACCCACCGCGCAAATCAGGCTGCCGAGGCTCTTGCCCTGGGACCGGCCTGGGTCGACTCCGGCCTGGTCTTTACCTCGACGGTCGGCACGGTGATCGAGCCGCGCAATTTGAACCGCTTCTTCGATGAACTGATCACCAGAGCACGTGTTCGCCGCATTCGCTTTCACGACCTGCGGCACACCTGCGCGTCGCTCCTGCTTGCCCAGAACGTGCCAGCGCGCGTCGTGATGGAGATTCTGGGGCACTCGCAGCTTGCGATGACGACGGACCTCTACTCCCACGTCATGCCGACCGCGCTACGCGAAGCCGCGGACGCCATGGATCGTGTCTTCGTCCAGCCGAACTGAGCCGCGTTGCTGTCAGCGTTGCTGTCAACCGGCCTTGTGCGCGGATTCTCAGACCGTCTTCAGTCAAAGGAACGGCCCTTGACTAGGGGAAACACTGGCGCACCCGGAGGGATTCGAACCCCCAACCTTCTGATCCGTAGTCAGATGCTCTATCCGTTGAGCCACGGGTGCGGGAGCTCGTACGGCATCTCGCCGCCGAGCAACACCGAGAGAGTGTATCGGCCCAGGCTAGTTCGACCAACCGAAAACAACCCTGCTTACCTCAGAGCCAGCTGAGCCGCCAGTATTCCGCTGTTGAGGCTCACCTCGCTCAGCAGTCCCGGCGCAGCGACGCGGTCACCAACCAGGTAAACGCCGTCGCCACGGTCAATCGCAGGCCGGTCCCGCCAAGACGTGCCGGGAAAGTCCACAGCTCCCGTACGCGCATTGGCCAACGATTCCAGCCGGTACGTCGTACGCTCCCGCCACTCCGGCAGCGCATAGTCCGAGATGGTCTCCAAGCGCGCGATGCCATCGGCCTTGGAGGCATCCGGACCGATCGGCATCTGCATCTGTACGAGGTGCTCACCCGGCGGCGCGATTGTCGGATCGGGCATCGTGAAGTTCTCCAGCCAACCGCACGTATCAAGATCACTTACCACGAACAAATCCCGGTGATCACGTTTCACTCCAAGATCAAGCAGCGCAGCCCGCCCAGACGGCCAATCCAAGGTGCTATCCCCCAGCAGCTGCCGAGCCGACTCCAGCTCAGTCGCGACAATGGTGATCCCGTCACCTATCGAGCTCATCCGTGAGCCGAGCTCGATGATCACGCCAAGCTTTCGGGCGTACGCCCCAAGATCGGGGAACATCGCTCCCCAACTGCCCCGCCGGTAGGACGCCTGTGGCGGTAGCGCATAGACCCGAGAGAGTCGTTCGGCGACGAACGCGGCCGACAGCGAGCCGGGGTCATGGTGGAAGAGCCCCACCCCCGAGGCTGATGCGCCCATCTGTGCTTCGTCCTCACCGACCAGCCTCGTGGCCCATTCGCGGAAGGATTGATCAACTGGTACGTCCCTGCGGCGGGACACCAGCACCGCACGCAGGAAACCAAGAGGTGGCGCGGCCCGCAACCTGCCCCCTTGCCAGAACCGAAACCGGGCTCCCGCACCGAGCGGCACTCGACACGTAACACCGAGCAGGTCGCGTTCCTTGAGCCAAGCCCAGATCGGTCCGTCCCGGTAGATCACATGGGGACCCTCATGCGCTCGATACACCCGCGCTTCTATCGAGCCATCGACCTCACTGGCCGCGTCCGCATCGCGCGCAGAGTTCGAGTTCCTTCCGACGCGCGCCCGAACGGATCTCCGCACTGGCGTAGATCGCCACCGCCCGCCGAGTGTCCGGTGCGCTTCATGGAGCGTGACAGTTGCTCCACCTTCGGTTGCGGTGATGGCAGCAGCCAATCCGCCGAGGCCGCCGCCGATGACCGTTATTGCTTTCATGCTCCATACCATACCGTATGGTATGGTCTTCAACATGCCCAGTCGCTCGGAATGGCTCGAGACCGGCCTAGCAGTTCTCAGCGAGGACGGTGCCGACGGACTACGTATCGATCGACTATGTCGCCGCCTCGATGTCAGCAAGGGCTCCTTCCACCACCACTTCGCGGGGGCCGCGGACTTCAAGCGAGCGCTCCTTGCCACGTACGAAACTCGTGTCGTCGACGCCCTTGACCAAGCGATAGATAAGTCAACGGGCGCCATGCCACGAGACGCGCTTGCCGGGCTCACAGCTGCCATAACAGATAGCGAGAGTTTCTACCGGCCCGATCTCGAGGTCGCGATGCGCGCCTGGGCATTCTCCGATCCGCAGGTACGCGCGGTGCAAGAGCGGGTCGACCAACGGCGCCTGCAGTCACTCCAGGCAATATGGTCGAAGATGGTGGATGATCCCGAAGTCGCATACACCGCGGCTTTGGTTCCCTATCTAGTCGGGATCGGCGCCAGCCTGGTCCAGCCCCGTACGCCACATGATCAATTGCAGCGGGTCTACGACCTCCTCTTGGGACTTGTGGCAGGTGTAAGTGGGGAAAAGGGCCCTAATGTCTGAACAAAACCACTGAGAGACTGGTATTCACCTGTTGACAACCTGATCACTTCACCTATTGTTCACACTGACGGCTAGGTTCTAGCGTCGTTAGCAGGTGCTCCGGCCACCAACCACCCGTTCCGGATGGGAAACTGATGTGACAGAGCTGTTCGTCGTCATAACCGTCATCGCCGTAGCGCTGATCTTCGATTTCACGAACGGCTTCCACGACAGTGCCAATGCCATGGCAGGCCCGGTCGCAACGGGCGCACTTAAACCGCGAACCGCAGTAATTCTTGGCGCTTTCCTCAATCTTGTTGGCGCCTGTCTTTCCACCGAGGTCGCGAAGACGATCTCCGGTGGTTTTTTTGATGACTCGCTGATCACCGTTCCGATGATTCTTGCTGGCTTGCTCGGCGCGATTATCTGGAACCTGATGACCTGGCTGTTTGGCCTGCCGTCTAGCTCCTCGCATGCCCTCTTCGGGGGCCTCATCGGAGCGGTCATCGTCGGTGCCGGAATTGCTTCTGTGCACGGCTGGGTGATCGTGTCAAAGGTTCTGTTGCCCGCCATCGTTGCGCCGCTGGTTGCGGGCATCGCCGCAGTGTGGGCCACCAAGCTGGCATACCGCATCACCAGAAAGACGCCGAGCGTTCACAGCAATACCGGCTTCAAGTACGGGCAGGCTTTCACCTCGTCGATGGTCGCGCTCGCTCACGGCACTTCAGACGGCCAGAAGACGATGGGCGTCATCACACTGGTATTGATCGCGGCCGGTTTCCAAGCTTCCGGCACTGGCCCGCAGCTGTGGGTGATCATTGCGGCGGGCGTTGCTATTGGTTTGGGCACCTACTCCGGCGGCTGGCGCATCATGCGCACCATGGGCAAAGGCATTGTGGAGATCGAGACGCCGCAGGGTGCTGCCTCGGGTGCGGCAACCAGCGCGACGATCCTGGCATCGGCCCACCTTGGATTCGGGCTCTCCACCACCCATGTCAGCACTGGCAGCATCCTCGGTTCCGGTGTCGGGCGCGGGGCAGAGGTTCGCTGGAGCGTCGCCCGTCGCATGGCCTACGCCTGGCTGCTGACCTTGCCGGGAGCCGCTCTGGTCGGCGGACTTGCCGCGCTGCTTGCTGATCATGGTGTCGCTGGCGTTATCGTGCTCATAGTGTTGCTTGCCGCTACCTGCACGGTGATCTACGTCGTCTCTCGGCGCCATCGGATCACTCACGTTAATGTCACCGACAGCCACGAGGTTTTGGTTTTCGCTGCCGCTACGCCGCCCACCACGTACCCCAATGATCCGCGGCTGGATCCTCCTCCTAAGCCTAAGAAGGCTAAGAAGCACAAAGCAAAGAGCGCCGCCTGATGCATATCGATTGGGCTGCCCTCGGTTCGGTAGCTGTCGTCTCCATCGTGAGCTCGGTGATCTTCACGATCTTGCTAGCGACAGGCATCCGGCTGGTGTCAGTGGCGAAGATCAAATCGAACGAGGGCGGTTCCGGTACGGCCGTCATGTCGCTTGCCTATTTAATGCTTGGCATCGCCGGCTTGCTGGTGCTCTTTGGGATTTACTTGATCGTCCCGCGGTTCCATTAGCCCGCGGACTCAGTGGGTCCATCGCAAGGCGCGTACGACCTCCTCATCCGACGCCTCGGCGAACAGGTCGATCTCTGATTCGCGTACGGCCAGCACCGAATCGATCAGATCCTTCCCCAGCGCGGCGCGCAGCACTGGATCACCAGCCAGCGCATCTGTGGACTCTCGCAAGCTCGTTGGTAGGCGCTGGATGCCGCGCCAGTCCAGCTCTTCTGGCGCCAGCGCCGCGGGATCTACGTCAACCGGCTCGGGCAGCCGTGCCTCCGCGGCAATTCCATCCAACCCGGCAGCCAGCAGCCCAGCCAGCAGCAAATACGGATTGGCCGTGAGGTCCACGCACTTGACTTCAAGATTGGCCGTCCACTCGCCGCTGCCCACCGACCCCATGATCATGCGTAACGCAGCCTCGCGGTTTTCCAGGCCCCAGCAGCCGTAGACGCCCGCCCAGTGCGACGGCACCAACCGCAGATACGACGCAACCGATGGTGCGCCAAGTGCCAACAGTGCGGGCAGCCGCTTCAAGATGCCGGCAGCAAAAGCTTCGCCGACTTGTGTCAGCCCACAGGGCCCGTCTCCGCCGGCCATCAGATTGCGACCGTCCCGCCACACACTGAGATGGACATGACCGCCATTTCCGACGCCTTCGGCCTCAACCTTGGGCGAAAAGGACGTGCGGTAGTTGTAACGGCGGCCGACGGCACGAATCGTGCTGCGCACCAGTACGGAAGTGTCGGCTGCGTCGACCGGCGACTCGACAGCAACGGAAAGCTCAAGCTGCCCAACGGCGTATTCGGGATGGAACTGCTCGACCTGGATCCCCTCCGCACTGAGCGCGTCAACGACATCACGGGCGTAATCCGAGATCAGGATCAGGCGTGACATCCCGTACGCGGGACCCACGGCCGCCGACACGAAGTCGTCCCCGTCACCAGCGGAGACGACCCATTCGATCTCATAAGCCGTCTTGATCTCCAGACCATTGGCAGTCGCGTCGTCGACCACCCGCCGCAGCAGCAGCCGATTGCAGCGCTCGTGCGGCTCACCGTCTTGCCGGTAGCGGTCAGCGGGCGCCCAAGCCCAACCGGGCTGCGCGGCCAGCGGGACCACTCGACGCAGATCAGGGATGACGCGAAGATCACCGACTGGCGCCGTGCCACCGGGCGGTGCCACCAGCCAGTCGTCAAACCGGAAATAGTCAAAGCTCGTCGATGCGCCAACACCCCATGCGGCCAACTCCGGCAGCCGCTTGAGCGGAACACTCTTCACCCGAGTGATGCCTGCATTGTCAACGAAGGTGGTCGCCACCATGCCGACATCGCGTTCCATGAGCGTAGGCAGCAGTTTCTCGGCCTGCGCGGCGCGGGCTTGCCGTTCGACGACGTCCACGGCACCACAGAATAGGGCTCAAGTGGAACGTCTGGTGCGACCGGAGAAACGATGGCTGCTGAGTCAAGAGATCTTGGACCGCTTGTTGATCATCACTGCCACGGCCTAATCCTTGATGATCTTGATCAAGCAGCGTTCGAGTCCTTGATCAATGAGGCAGCAGCTCCCGCGCCGCTAGGAACCAGCTTCTTTGACTCGATGCTTGGGTTGGCGATCCGGAGGTGGTGTGCTCCGGTGCTTGGATTGGATCCGCACGCGTCGGCCGAGGACTATCTTGCCCGGCGTCGCGACCTTAGTATCGAAGCGAGCCGACGACTTGTGGCCGCGGCCGGCATCGAGACGTTCTTGGTTGATACCGGCCTCAACGCTGATCGGCTCTGCTCGCCCGCCGAGCTTGCCGAGATGAGCGGCGGCACGGCGTACGAGGTGGTCCGGCTGGAGGCATTGGCAGAGAAGCTACTCATCAGGGAGACGAGCGCTGGCAACTTTGCCGAGGCCGTGGAGGAAGCGCTGCACCAATCCACCGCGGTTGCTGCCAAGAGCATTGCGGCGTACCGGATCGGTCTTGACCTCCCGGCTGAGCCACCTAGCAGCGACGCCTTGGCCGCCGTGCTCGCTCGTCCCGGGCCGAATGAGAGTGATCATTATCGGATCGCCGATCCAGTGATCAACTCCTGGCTCGCCTGGACCGCGATCAAGGTCGGCAAGCCACTACAGATCCATGTCGGCTACGGTGATGCGGATCTTGATCTACGGTTCGCAGATCCGCTACGCCTGACACCCTTCCTGCGGGCAACCGAGGCGTACGGGGTCCCGGTGTTCTTGCTGCACAATTACCCATTCCACCGCAACGCCGCATACCTCGCCCAGGTCTTCAGCCACGTGTTCATGGATCTTGGACTGGCGGTCCACAACACCGGTGCACTGAGCCAAAGCGTCATTCGCGAGACTCTGGAGCTCATCCCCTTCGGAAAGTTGCTGTTCTCCACTGACGCGTACGGGCTGGCCGAGTTCTACTATCTCGGCGCGGAACTGTTCCGACGGGGCCTGTCGACGATCATGATCGAGTTGATCGCCTCTGGCGAACTGACGCCCCACGATGCTGATCATCTCGCCGCGCTCATCGGCCGGGACAATGCGCGTCGGGTGTACCGGCTGTGACTGACCCTCCTCCCGCAGGACTGATCGGATACGACAAGCTAGATCGATGACGATCAAGGACATTGGGCCGGAGCCTCAGTCGTTCAACCTCGAAGAAGCAACGGTCGAAAACACCAACTATCGAACCGTCGCCTGGAGCGGCAAGTACTTGCAGCTGACCCTGATGTCGATTCCCGAGGGCAGCGACATCGGACTCGAGGCACATCCAGCCACCGATCAGTTTCTCCGCCTCGATGCCGGACGAGGGCGCGTTCAGATGGGACCCGCCCGAGACAAGCTCGAGTTCGAACAGGAGGTGTCCGATGGCTGGTGCATCTTCGTGCCGGCGGGTACCTGGCACAACGTCACCAACATCGGCGACGAGCCTATGCGGTTGTACACGATCTATGCGCCCACCCATCACAAGCCTGGCAGGGTGCAGGTGACTGCGGCGGACGCAGAGGCCGACACCAACGACAAACCCGCCAGCTGGTCGGTACAGCCGCAGTCAGCACCCGACCTGCACGGCTGAGACTGATCTTGAGCTAGCTGCAGGATGATTCACCCGGACAGGGTGATGCTCATCCCGCGTCAGGGGGCGGATGATGAGGAACACCTTCGGGGGTCCGCGACGCATCCTGAAAAGAGGATCAAGATGAGCAACTCCGCTTCCCGACCGACGTTGGAAATCAACCGCAGCCTGATGAGCTCAGGTGTGCTGTTGCTCTGCGTTGGTTTCTTCCTGTGGTGGGTTGGCGCCGCATTGTCCGCGACCGCACTCGGTCGAGCGGCCATGAGGTGGATCGACCAGATGGAGGAATCTCCGAGCGAGATTGCCCGCAGGCGTGCGCATCAGTTCAGGGAGGCCGTCTCAGCGGGCTCGAAGGCGTGGCAAGACCAGTCCCATCATCGCTGAGCCAAAAAGCCAACGCCCTCTCAATGTGTGGCGGAGTTTATCGCCACTCTGACGGGCCGCCGCCAGATTCGCCTCCTTCGTCGCTCGCGAACGGCAGCGGGCTCATCGATGAAGCGCGAGCCGCGTGCTCCTGCAGTCGGCGAAGCGGCTGCCCGTCATAGTGGCGGTATTGATCGCCACTCTGACCGCCGCCGCTAAATTCGCCTCCTTCGTCGCCCGCAACAACGATAAACTCGTCAACGAAGATCAACGGCGGGCTCCTGCAGTCGGCGAAGCGGCCGCGGTCATAGTGGCGGAGGCGGCGGGATTTGAACCCGCGAGAGGGTTGTGCCCTCAACCCGCTTAGCAGGCGGGCGCCATAGACCGGACTAGGCGACGCCTCCCACACCACAAGCTCGACCGCCGCATCGATCGTGAGGGCCGAACGCTGGGCAAGACTACCGACCTCACGCTACGCGAGGCAAAGCCAATCCGGTCGAACGGCGATTGGCAATCCGTACGCCGATAACTGCCCGGTTTGCGCTCACTCAGGAATTGCTCCGAGAATCGCATATTGATCGGCTTGCACACGTATTGTGGAGCGGGTTTTGACTTCCCCGGGCGCGTAAGGAATGTTGATGCCTAATCAACTTGAGCAGGGTTCGTGGAGCTGGCGGCTCCCCGACGAGCCCCCTGCGCCTGCGCGAGGCACCCGAACCGAGACTCCGGGCTCCGGAAGCTTTCGACGAGCAGTCCTCTTCACGATCGCCGGAACAGCCATCCCTGGACTCGGGCTGATTGCCGGACGGCGCCGCATCATCGGCAGTGTCATCTTGGGCATCTTCGCGGCAGCGCTTCTCGCCATCGGCATTTACGCAACAGTTGATCGTCAAGATCTGCTTGCGCACGCCGTCGACCCGACGTCACTGCGCCGTGGGGCCGTCGCGTTGATGATCATCGGGCTGGTCTGGGTGGGGATCATCATCGCCACTCACCTGACCTTGCGGCATCACGTGACAAGAGCGCAACGAGTGATCGGTGGCGTCCTCGTCGGCGTACTCTCATTCGCGGTTGCCGCCCCTATGGCGGTAGCCGCGCACTACTCCTACGTCACCGCAAGCTCGGTCGGTGCGGTTTTCAAAAGCGAAAGCGAGACAAAAAGCGCGACCCGCCCGACTCTGGAGGCCACCCAGACCACGCCGGGCGAGCCCAAACCGCAGGACCCTTGGGCCGGCAAGCCGAGACTGAACGTGCTGCTGCTCGGCGGCGATGCGGGACCCGGCCGCGTCGGCACGCGTACCGATACCGTGATCTTGGCGAGCATCAATACCAAGACCGGCGATACGACGCTGTTCAGTCTGCCCCGAAATCTGACTCGGATGCCCTTCCCGAAGCGCTCGCCGTTGCACAAGTACTATCCGTACGGCTTCACCAGCGGTGACTCCGGCAACGCCGAGTACTTCCTGAACGCGATGTATCGCAATGTGCCGCGGTCGGTGCCCAACGACCTGCTTGGTCCAACCGACAATCTCGGTGCCGACGTACTCAAGCTCTCAGTGGGCGAGGCGCTCGGCTTGTCGGTGGATTACTACGTGTTGATCAACTTGGAGGGCTTCAGCAAGATGATCAACGCGCTGGGCGGCATCAAGCTCAATATCAACACCTATATCCCGATCGGCGGCGACACCGATAAGCACATCCCGCCAAAGGAATGGCTCAAGCCGGGACCGCATCAAAAGCTCAATGGACGTAGCGCTCTGTGGTACGCCCGGGGGCGCTACGGTTCGGACGACTTCGCCCGGATGGACCGGCAGCGTTGCGTGATCAACGCGATCATCAAGCAGGCCAATCCGAGCAACATGCTGGCCCGTTACGAGGACGTCGCCGACGCCGGCAAGCAGCTGGTCTACACCGACATTCCGCAGGAAGTTCTGCCGTTGATGGTCGATCTGAGTCTGCGGGTGAAAGACGGCAATGTTCGCAGCGTTGTATTCAAGTCCGGGGTCGCTGGTTTCCATTCCTCCAGTCCCGACTTCACGCAAATGCGTACCCGGGTCAAAGCAGCACTCAGCGAAACCAAGACAGGGAAGTCCAAAAAGTCGGCCAAGAAGGCAAGCGCGAGCGCCTCGCCGCAGAGTGAAGATGTCAATGACAGCTGCGGGTACGACCCGAAGGTCGCCGCGACGTCCCGGCCGTACCGCTGAACTAGCACACACTCGCGCTCTGGCAGCCGACTAGGAAATCTGCCGATAGCCGCGATCAGCGTTGAGGCGCTGCTGAATTTCGGTGATCAACGCACTGAATGTTGGATCGTTTTTGCCACGCGGATTGATCACCGTCGCATCGGGCTTGCTCTCGGGAGGGCTGATCAACACTAGTTGCAGCCCCTGCGTCTTCACCCTGTCGATCATGGACCACCGCAGAACTCTGCGGTGCCGTCCGCGAGCGATGGTGATGGTTTCCGCATCCAGGATCAAGGTCGTACGAAGGCGTGCGGTCAGCACCAGGGCGACGAGGGCCAGCACGATCGCGAAGATCATGAGAGCGACGCCGGCCATTACGATCGCTTGTGGCAGATCGAGAGCACTCCCGAGCACGATCATGACTGCTGCGATGAGAGCGGCCACAGAGCTGATCGCAAGCGAGCGCACCGGCGGCGGCGGCGTAAGCACGAAGCGCGTGCCCTCTAGGCGCTTGCTGCCTGATTCGTTCACCGCTGCACCCTATGCATCAGGCTCAACTCACCAGTTTCCAACGATCGACATCGATCGGCGGCGAGGGTGGGATTCGAACCCACGGAACGGTCTCCCGCTCGGGCGCTTTCAAGGCGCCTGCACTAGTCCACTATGCGACCTCGCCCAGCACAGCTTGTAACGCATCCAGGTGCGATGAGCATCCAGATCCTAACCGACCCCAGCGGCCGCCTGTGGCACGCTGTGGGGCGTGAAAGCCATCGTTGTACGCGAACCCGGCCCTCCAGAGGTACTCGAACTCAAAGATGTCGAGTCGCCGAGCCCGGGACCCAACGAGGTGCTGATCAAGGTCGCCGCAGCCGGCATCAACCGGGCCGATGTGCTGCAACGTCAAGGGCATTATCAGTCGCAGCCCGGCGTTAGCGACATTCTGGGACTCGAGGTTTCGGGAACGATCGCGCAGGTGGGTGCGGAGGTTTCCAACTGGGAGTTGGATGATCCCTGCGTCGCACTGCTGACTGGTGGCGGATATGCAGAATACGTTGCAGCGCCGGCCGGTCAGGTGGTGCCGCCGCCGCTGGGCGTGGAACTGGCCGCGGCGGCCAGCGTGATCGAGGTGGCAGCGACCGTCTACTCCAATATCGAGCTGATTGGGCTTGCAGACGGCGATTGCCTTCTGGTGCATGGGGGTGCTGGCGGCGTTGGCTCGTTTGCCATCCAGTACGCGAAAAGCCTCGGCGCTACCGTGATCACAACTGCCGGCACCGAGGACAAGCTCGGGTACTGCCGTTCGATCGGTGCCGATCATGCGATCTCCTACCGTAGTGATTGGGCGTCTGCGGTACGCGAGATCGCCAGCGAAGGCGTGCACATGATCTTGGACAACATGGGTGCCAAGTATCTCGCTGATCATGTGGAGCTGCTCGCGATGGACGGAGCGCTGGTCAACATCGGCCTGCAGGGTGGCCGCAAGGGCACGCTGGACCTGTCATCTCTGGCAAGCAAAAGAGGACTTATTACCGCGAACTTGTTGCGCCGCCGATCAGTCGAGCAGAAGTCTGCGATCTGCCGCGGTTTGGTTCAGAATGTCTGGCCGCTGATCGCCGACGGAACGATCAAGCAATCACCCCTGACTGTGTTCCCGCTCGCCGACGCAGCCTCTGCTCATGCGCGTCTGGAGTCAGGCGGGAACATCGGCAAGATCATCCTCTCGGTGAGCCGCTAGCCAGCCGCATCAATCAGACGTTATGGGGTGATCAATCCAGCCGCGTTGGAGCTACTTCTTCTTCCTCTTAGGCATGTAGAGGTCGGTGATCGTGCCCTCAAACGCCTCGGCGCTAAAGGCAACCGTCTCCGACAGTGTCGGGTGCGGATGCACGGTAAGCGCAATGTCAGCGGCATCGGCGCCCATCTCGATGGCAAGTGCGACCTCGGAAATGAGGTCGCCCGCAGACGGTCCGACAATGCCGCAGCCGATGACTCGTTCGCTCGCCTCGTCGAAGATCAACTTGGTCAGTCCTTCGCTGCGGCCCAGCGACAAGGAACGGCCGCTGGCTGCCCATGGGAAAGTGCCTTTCCCGTATGCGACTCCCGCTGCCTTTGCCTCGTTCTCGGTAACGCCGACCCACGCGACCTCCGGATCGGTGTAGGCAACTGACGGAATCACCCGGGCGTCGAAGTAGCTCTTCTGACCACATGCCACCTCGGCAGCGACTTTGCCTTCATGGGTCGCCTTGTGCGCCAGCATCGGCTGCCCGACGATGTCTCCAATTGCGAAGATATGCGGCACATTAGTCCGCTGCTGCTTGTCAACGCTGATGAAACCGCGACCGTCGACGATCACGCCAGCCTTATCGGCACCGATCGCCGCACCATTGGGCACCCGGCCAACTGCCACCATAATTTGATCAAACGTGTCTGTCTCCGGCGCCTTTGCTCCGTCAAAGTGCACGGTCAGCCCAGAATCCTTTGCATCGACCGCGGTCACCTTGGTGCCCACGAAGACGTTCTCGTACTGCTTGGTGATCATGCGCTGCAACGGAGTAATGAGGTCGGCATCTGTTCCGGGTATCAGCTGATCAAGCAATTCCACAACCGTTACACGGGTGCCGAGCTGGTAATACACCGCCGCCATTTCCAGCCCAATGATGCCGCCGCCCACGACAAGCATTCGCTCCGGAATTTCGTTTATCTCCAACGCCCCAGTGGAGGTAATGACGCGCGGGTCGTCATGGGGAATAAACGGCAGCTTCGCCGATTCCGATCCAGCCGCAATGATCGCGTTCTGGAAACTTATGGTCCGATTACCACCATCGGTCTGGACATCGATGGTGTTTGGCGACGAAAAGGTCCCGACCCCAGTGACGACTTCCACCTTGCGCTGTTTGGCCAATCCGCCCACACCACGGGTGAGCCGATCGACCACGGCCTGTTTCCAGTCACGCAACTTGTCGAGGTCGAACGTGGGTTCGCCGAAGGAGATGCCGTTCTCGGCCATCTCCTTGGTTTCGGCAACCACCTTCGCGGCGTGCAGCAAGGCTTTGGACGGAATACAGCCAACATTGAGACACACGCCGCCAAGCGAGGGATACCGCTCGACGAGCACCACCCGCGCGCCCAGATCCGCCGCCCGAAACGCCGCGGTATAACCACCCGGGCCCGAACCGAGCACCAGCACCTCGGCATCAAAATCGCCCGCTTCAGGTGATGGTGCGGGAGCTGGCGTGGGAGCCGCGGCGGTCGCCGCCGCCGGTTGGGCAGCGGGGGCCGTCGCTGTCGCGGCCGGCTGCACTGCTTCACCAGCGGGCGCAGCTTCGGCTCCAGCCACCTCGACGCTAAGGATGACGTCACCTTCGGAAACCGTGTCTCCCACCGACACCGGAACAGCGGTGACAGTGCCGGCAACAGGCGCCGGTACGTCCATGGTCGCCTTATCCGACTCCAGGGTGATGATCGGATCGTCGACCGCCACCTCGTCGCCGGCACTGACGTGGATTTCGATGATCGGTACGTCACTGAAGTCACCGATGTCGGGGACCCGTACCTCTTGGACGCTCATGCGGTTCTCCTCTGATCAGCTGACGGATGCATCGGTGCCACTGTCGCTTGAAAGAACGCCGGTTCTTAGAGCAGGAGCCGGCGCATGTCGGAGAGCGCGTCGCACAGGTGGCGCATGAACCGGGCGGCCAGCGCGCCGTCGATCACCCGGTGGTCGTAAGAGAGGAACACCGGCAGCATCATCCGTGGCACGAACTGCTCGCCGTCCCAGACCGGCGCACGCTTTGAGCGCACGACACCAAGGATCGCCACCTCCGGCGCGTTCACGATCGGCGTGAAGTTGGTCCCGCCGATGCCACCCAGACTCGTGATCGTGAAGGTGCCACCTTGCAGATCGCTGGGCCCCAGCTTGCCGTCACGAGCCTTCGCCGAGGCCGCGCCAAGGTCCTTGCTCAGCTCAGTGATGCCCTTACGGTCAACATCGGTGATCACCGGAACAACGAGCCCGTCGGGTGTGTCCACGGCGATACCGATGTTGATGTACTTTTTCATGATCAAACTGTCACCTTCGGGCGACAGCGAGCTGTTCACGGTCGGGTACGCGCGCAAGGCCGACACCGACGCCTTCATCAGGAACGCCAGCAGCGTGACGCGGTAGCCCTCGGCCTTCGCCGCGGTGTCGAGCTCCTTTCGGTACGCGTCGACGTCGGTGATGTCGGCCTCGTCGCCGTGCGTGACGTGCGGAATGTTGAGCCACGACCGGTGCAGGAAGGGGCCGGAGATTTTCTTGATCCGCGGCAGCGGCTCGACCTCGATCTCGCCAAATTTTGAAAAGTCGACGGCCGGAATCGGCGGAATGCCCATGCCGCCAGCGGGTGCGGCGGCAGGCGCGGCAGCCGGAGCTGCTGGCCCACGCAAGGTCTGCAGCAGGTCTTCCTTGGTGATCCGGCCCTTCGGTCCGCTGCCGTTGACTGAGGAGAGCTCAACGCCCAGCTCACGGGCTAGCCGGCGTACGCTCGGTCCGGCATGGATGCCGAGGAAATCTGGCGCCGGCGCTGGTTCGGCAGCCCCCGGGGCCGCTGGAGCGGCTGCGGGCTGAACGGCGGGCGGCGCCACCTCCGGCACCGGCGCGGCCGGGGCTGCGGCAGCGGGCGTTGGTTCCTGCTGACCGATCATGGTCGGTGGCTCGGCTGCTGGTGCTCCCGCCTCCTCGACCGCAACCAGAGGCGTCCCCTCGCTGACTCGGTCGCCCTCTTTGACGAACAACTCTCGGATCTCCCCAGCAGCGGTGCTAGGGACATCCATCGTCGCCTTGTCCGACTCCAGGGTCACCAAGGGATCGTCCACGGCGACGACGTCACCCGCTGCAACGTGCACTTCGATAACGGGGACGTCATCGAAGTCGCCAATGTCGGGAACTGCTACTTGAGTGGTCACGCCTCGCTCCAATCAGGTCCGCATCGGGTTCCGCTTCTCCGGATCGATGTCGTATTTGCTTATCGCTTCTGCCACACGCTCTTGAGGTATCTGACCTTCCTGGGCCAGCGCGTGCAGGGCAGTAAGTGTCACAAAGTGACGATCAACTTCAAAGAAGCGGCGCAACGCCTTCCGATAATCGGAGCGGCCGAACCCATCGGTCCCGAGCACCGCATACCGCCGATCAATGAACGGCCGGATCTGATCAGCGAACGCCCTCATATAGTCCGTCGACGCGATCACCGGACCAGGTCGGTCGGCGAGCATCGTTTCCACGTAACTGCGCCTCGGCTCTTCGGTGGGATGGAGCCGATTCCATCGCTCCACATCGAGTCCTTCACGACGCAGCTCGGTGAAACTCGGCACACTCCACACGTCCGCGGCGACGCCAAAATCTGACTTCAGCAGATCCGCCGCCGCAAGCACCTCACGGAAGATGGTCCCGCTACCCAGCAGCTGCACCCGCGGAGTCTTCTTGTTCCTCTCACCCGAGCGGAACAGGTACATCCCCTGGATGATGCCGTCCTCCACGCCCTCGGGCATCTCTGGATGCTCGTAGTTCTCGTTCATGAGGGTGATGTAGAAGTAAACGTCTTCTTGCTCGCCGATCATGCGGCGCAGACCCTCGTGAACGATCACCGCAACCTCGTACGAGAACGTCGGGTCGTAAGAAATGCAGTTGGGGATCACCGACGACTGAATGTGACTGTGCCCGTCGTCGTGCTGCAGTCCTTCACCGGCGAGCGTCGTACGCCCCGCCGTACCACCCAAAATGAACCCCCGCGCCCGACTATCACCCGCGGCCCACGCCAGGTCCCCGAACCGCTGGAACCCGAACATCGAGTAGTAGATGAAGAAGGGGATCATCGGGACGTCGCTGACGCTGTACGAGGTGGCCGCCGCGATCCAGGACGCCATCGCGCCCGGCTCGTTGATGCCCTCCTGCAGGATCTGGCCCTTCTTGTCCTCTTTGTAGAACATGAGCTGGTCGGCGTCCTGCGGCCGATAGAGCTGACCAACCTGGGAGAAAATCCCGAACTGTCGGAACATGCCCTCCATGCCGAAGGTCCGCGACTCATCGGGCACGATTGGCACCACGCGTGCACCGATCTGCTTGTCGCGCATCAACGTGTTGAGAATGCGCACGAACGCCATCGTTGTGGAGATCTGGCGCTCGGGTCCAGTTCCTTGCAGCTGAGTCTTGAACGCGGACAATTCCGGCACCTGGAGGGTCGTGGACGATTTCTGTCGCCGAGCCGGCACACTACCTCCGCCGACTGCGGCGCGCCGCTCGGCAAGGTAGCCACCCTCAGGACTGTCGTCCGCTGGCTTGAGGTACGGGTACTTCAGCAGGTCTTCGTCGGCGATCGGCAGATCGAAGCGGTTACGGAACACCCGCAGTGCGTTCTCGGCCATCTTCTTCTGCTGATGAGTGATGTTCTGGCCTTCACCGGCCTCGCCCATGCCGTAGCCCTTGACGGTCTTGGCGAGGATGACGGTCGGCTCACCGGTATGTTCCACGGCCGCCTGGTACGCCGCAAAGACCTTGACCGGGTCATGGCCGCCGCGATTCAGCGCCCAAACCTGCTCATCGGTCATGCCGGCAACCATCTCGCGCAGCTCCGGATACTTGCCGAAGAAGTTCTCGCGTACGTAAGCGCCATCCTTGGACTTGAAGTCCTGGTACTCGCCGTCGACACACTCCTCCATACGATGCTTCAGCAGGCCGCTGGTGTCCCGGGCGAGCAGCGGATCCCAGTTGCTTCCCCAGATGACCTTGATCACGTTCCATCCCGCGCCGCGGAATACGCCTTCCAGCTCCTGGATGATCTTGCCGTTGCCGCGTACCGGACCGTCTAGGCGTTGCAGGTTGCAGTTGATCACGAAGATCAAGTTGTCGAGACGCTCTCTGCCAGCAAGCGATATCGCGCCGAGCGACTCGGGTTCGTCGCATTCTCCGTCGCCGAGGAAGCACCACACGTGACGATCGGCGGTTGAGGCGATGCCGCGTCCTTCGAGATACTTCAGGAATCTTGCTTGGTAGATGGCCATGATCGGGCCGAGGCCCATGGACACCGTGGGGAACTGCCAGAAGTCCGGCTTAAGGAACGGGTGTGGGTACGACGGCAGCCCGTCGTTGAACGCCTCTTGCCGGAAGTTGTCGAGCTGCTCTTCGGTCAGCCGGCCCTCCATAAACGCCCGTGCGTAGAACCCGGGTGCGGAGTGGCCCTGGAAGAAGACCAGGTCGCCTGGATCGTCTTCGGTCGGCCCGTGCCAGAAGTGATTCCATCCGACGTGGTACAACGTCGCGGACGACTGGAAGCTCGCGATGTGCCCGCCCAGTTCGGAGGATTCCTTGTTGGCGCGCAGCACCATGGCAATGGCGTTCCACCGGTTCAGTGATCGGATACGCCACTCGATGGCTTGATCGCCGGGATACGGCGGCTGCTTTTCGACCGGGATGGTGTTGATGTAGGGCGTGGTGGTCGAGTACGGCACAGGTGCGCCCTTGTGACGCCCTTCCACGATGAGCCGATCCAGCAGGTAGTGAGCCCGGTCCCCACCCTCGAAATCCAGAACCGAGGTAAGCGCATCCAACCACTCTTCGGTTTCCAGCGGGTCGATATCTGTTAGGCCGTTGGTCATGGCGCCGGTCGGCGCGTTGGTGATCGTGTCAGTCATGGCAGCCCTCTCGTTCGTCCAAACCACTCCTGCCCGCTTTGTTGATCGCCAACCCTTTCAGGTTGTGCTTCTCACAAGCAGACGGGACGAGATGCGCGGGTTTCCCGTGTAGCCCAAACGTATCGGTGATGAGTCGGCAGGTCACCCCCAGGTCCTGCATGATCCTTTGCTGAGGATCCCGGGTGAGCTGCGTTTCTCCGCACAAGGCCACGTATGACGCTTGATTCGGCAATTTCGGCTGAGTTCCTCCGCACAAGGTCACGAGTGTGGACGACCATCGTGCGCCGCGCCGTGCGATCTAAGCGCGGACCATAAAGTGTCGCGTCCACTCCTGGTTGAAGGACTTTGGCACTCGAGCTCCTCGATCCACCAGAGCCACTCTGATCCGTTGCAACGTACGTAGCGGATGCCCGTAGACGTCCTCTGAAACCACGATGATGATCCGCCACCCGTTCTGATCAAGCCATTCGCGTCGTTCAAGATCATGGATCCACTGGTCGGCGTCAAATGCATGCTGGCGTCCGTCGTACTCAATGATCAACTTGTACTCCGGGTAACAGAGGTCGAACCGCCAGCGCCATTTGCTGCCGGCGACTCGGATGATGAAATTGACCTGCGGCTCAGGCAGCCCGGCGAACACGATTAGCAGGCGTATCCGCGTTCCATCGGCGAGTCGACGCCAGTACGTATCAGGGAGGCGGCGCGGCGGGCACGTTTGGCGTTGCGACCCTGATACGCGTTGGCAGCCGCCAGAAATTGCACGGGGTCAAGGTCATTCGCCTTGACCAAGCTATCGCCAGCGATCACTAAGTCAACGAGGCTGACACCAGCACCGGCAAGATCAAGAAATGCCTGTGCGGGCGTAGAGATCGAGAGTCCATTGCAAACAGTCGTCTGTGCCGCCGGATTTCCCAGGTGTGCCGCGACCCCGGCCCGCCGGCATCGCGCCTCCCGCGAGGCCATGCTCACATGAATGTCGGCCGAGTCAGGAGCCACACCTCCCCACAGCCGTACGGCCGTGTGATGACTCACGTGCGTCGCTGCCGGCAGTCTTTTCACTATTGTGCTAGCGCGCAGCCGGAAGTTGATCATCTGGCCGAGCTGACGTACGCGTCATGGAAGAGACGGGTGAAGTTCGGGCCGAGCAGGTCGGACAGGGCGATTCCCACAGCCCGCGCCTTCGCCCTGGTCAGAACGGTTGATCTAGTCATGGTGGAAGCTTCATGACGAGCCGGCAAATCGTGCGGCCTCACCAAAATTTGTGGACGGCGCTTGCCAGATGCTGGCAGCTGTGGATAAGCCGCTCCTTGCCTTTGGCGATCAACATTCGTGGCCTTGTGCGGAGAAACGGATCCCGAAGGCGCCGAACCCCAGCCCACTCGTGGCCTTGTGCGGAGAAACGCCACAAAAGGGATGGGGCTCAGGCAACGTCAGGAGGTCCAGGCCCTCCACAGACGCGCGTACTCGCCCTCGGCCGCCACCAGCTCGTGATGGCTGCCTAGCTCGATGATCCGGCCGTTGATCACTACCGCAATCCGATCGGCGTCGTGCGCGGTATGCAGGCGATGCGCAATCGCGACGACCGTCCGGTCTTCAAGCAGCGCGGCCATCGAACCCTCCAAGTGCCGAGCCGTGTGCGGATCGATCAACGATGTGGCCTCATCGAGCACCAGCGTGTGAGGGTCGGCAA
>Ga0307408_100001099_pt1 | contig 20618 bp, 16 predicted proteins | sample 322Cmetagenome_FD_202116 | JGI IMG/M metagenome (GOLD analysis project Ga0307408, IMG submission 202116) | Maize rhizosphere microbial communities from greenhouse at UC Davis, California, United States - 322HYB-C-3 | ecosystem: Host-associated > Plants > Roots > Rhizosphere > Soil | place... | reverse complement strand
GCTGCCATGGATCGTGCTGTCCGGCGGCCTTGCATTCGCCTTGCGCGCAGCGCGTTCGCTGAACGTGATGGCCCTGCATGCGGAAGCGGCGGCGACGCTGGGCATCCGCGTCGGCGCCCTGCGCAAAGGCCTGTTCTTCTGTTCCGGACTGCTGACCGCCAGCGCCGTGACCACCGCCGGCAGCATCGGCTTCGTCGGCCTGATCGTGCCTCATGCATGCCGTTTCGCCTTCGGACCCGACCACCGCTTGCTGGTGCCAAGTGCCACGCTGATCGGCGGCGCTTACCTGGTGCTGGCCGACACCGTGGCGCGCACCATCATCGCGCCGCAACAGCTGCCTGCTGGCGTGGTGACCGCTCTGGTTGGCACGCCGGTCTTCCTGTATCAACTGCACCGGCTGAGGAAATAAGATGATCGGCACCCATCAACTGCGCCTTGCCATGGGCAAGCGCACCCTGGTCGACAAGCTGGACTGGCAGGTCGGCGACGGCGAATGCTGGAGCGTCATCGGCCGCAACGGTGCCGGCAAGAGCACCTTGCTGCGTACCCTGGCCGGCCTGCGCCAGCCGGAAGACGGCTATGTCAGCATCGACCGCCGCGCATTGGGCGAATGGCCGCTGCAGGAGCTGGCGCTCAAGCGCGCCTTCCTGGCGCAAGCCCGCAACGATGCCTTCTCGTATTCCGTAATCGAAACCGTGCTGTCGGCGCGCCACCCGTATCACGACAACCGTTATTGGGAAAACAGCGACGACCACCAGGCCGCCATTGCCGCCCTGGCAGCGATGGAGGTCGGCCACCTGGCGGCGCGCGACGTGCGCACGCTGTCCGGCGGCGAGCGCCAGCGCGTGGCCATCGCCGCCATGCTGGCGCAGGATACGCCGCTGCTGCTGCTCGACGAGCCGGCCAATGCGCTGGACCTGGCGCACCAGGTCAGCGTGATGTCGCTGCTGTCCAGACTGTGCCGCGAACAGCGCAAGACCGTGGTAATGGTGGGCCACGACCTGACGCTGGCGCACAGCGTCTCTTCCCACGCCCTGCTGCTGATGGGCGACGGCCGCTGGCTGGCCGGACCGGTCGCGGAAGTGATGCAGCCGGCAGTCCTCAGCAAATACCTTGACCATCCAATCGAAACCGTCCGCCACGGCGAACGCACCATCTTCATTCCCGGGAGTCCCCAATGAGCGACATTAACGACCGCCACCGCGACCGCATGGCGCGCAAGAAGGCCATCATCGACGCCAAGATTGCGGCAGCCGACAAGAATATCGGCGTCCTGATCGTCAATACCGGCAATGGCAAGGGCAAGAGCTCGAGCGGGTTCGGCATGGCGATGCGGGCCATGGGGCATGGCATGAAGGTCGGCGTGGTGCAGTTCATCAAAGGCGCGATGTCGACCGGCGAAGAGCAGTTCCTGCGCCGCTTCCCGGAAGAGTGCAGCTTCCACGCCATGGGCGAAGGCTATACCTGGGAAACCCAGAACCGCGAACGCGATATCGCAAAGGCGCAGCAGGCCTGGGAACAGGCGCGCGCTTTTCTGCGCGATCCTTCCTATGGGATGGTGGTGCTGGATGAACTGAATATCGCGCTGAAATACCGCTACCTGGACGTGCACGAAGTGATTGCCGACCTGCTGGACCGGCCGGAGATGCAGCACGCCGTAGTCACCGGCCGCGCCGCGCCGCAGGAACTGATCGACGTTGCGGATACGGTCACTGAAATGACCGTCGTCAAACATGCTTTCAAGGCTGGCATTGCGGCGCAGCCGGGCACCGAATGGTAGCCCGCGCCGTCCTGATTGCCGCTGCCGCCTCAGGCCAGGGCAAGACCGCCGTCACAGCGGCACTGGCGCGCAAGCTGGTACGCGCCGGGCGAAGCGTGCGGGTCTTCAAGTGCGGCCCGGATTTCATCGATCCGATGGTGCTGGCGCGCGCCTGCGGGTCGCCGGTCGAGTCGCTCGACCTGTGGATGGTGGGCGCCGAACGCTGCCGGGCCTTGCTGGCCGAGGCGGCAGCGCAGGCCGATGCCATCCTGGTCGAAGGTGTAATGGGGCTGTACGACGGCACGCCTTCCGCCGCCGACCTGTCGCGTGAATTCGGCCTGCCGGTGCTGGCCGTGATCGATGCCGGCGCCATGGCGCAGACTGCCGGGGCGCTGGTGCACGGCTTGCGCGACTATGGGCCGGTCGCCATGGCCGGCGTGGTCGCCAATCGCATTGCCAGCCCGGGACATGCAGCCATGGTGGCCGCCTCGCTGCGCGACATTCCGTTGCTGGGGACCCTGCCCAAGCAGGCCGCATCGCTGCCTGAACGCCATCTTGGCCTTGTCCTGCCGGACGAAGTCGCGGGCCTCGATGAACTGCTCGACACGCTGTCGGACCAGCTGACGCTCGACCTGGCCGCGTGGGATGCCCTGCCGGCCGCGCACATCGCTGCGGATGCTCCGGCCACCGCCAGCGCAGCGCCAGCCGGGCGGCCACTGGACGGCACCCGCATCGCCATCGCCCGAGATGCGGCCTTCATGTTTCTCTATCCGGCCAACCTGTCGACGCTGGAAGCACTGGGCGCGCAGCTCGACTACTTTTCCCCGCTGGCCGACGAGCCGGTGCCGGACGGCGCCACCGCGGTTTACCTGCCAGGGGGTTATCCCGAGCTTCATGCAGCCGAACTCTCCGCGCGCCAGCAATGGCAGGCTTCGCTGCGCGCCGCCCAAGCCGACGGACTGCCGATTGTGGCCGAATGCGGCGGCATGATGGCGCTCGCCGACTCGCTGCAGGACAAGGATGGCAAGGACTGGCCCATGGCCGGTCTGTTGCCAGGGAAAGTCGTCATGCAAGCCCGCCTCGCCGGGCTGGGCGCGCAAGCGATGCCGACAGCACAAGGCGCACTTCGCGGGCATACCTTCCATTATTCGCGCCTGGAAACGAGCGAACCTGCCGCCGCAACGACGCAAAAGCATCCAAGCGGCGCCGCAGGCGAAGCCGTCTACCGCAAAGGCTCGCTGCTGGCGTCCTACTTCCACGGCTACTTCCCATCCAATCCCGCCGCGGTGGCGGCCATGTTCTCGCGGAGCTCCGCATGACGCGCACGCTGGTCTTTGGCGGCGCGCGCTCCGGCAAGAGCGTCCATGCCGAACGGCTTGCCGCAACTTCCGGCAAGGAGGTGGTCTATATCGCCACCGCTGCCGCGGGCGACGCCGAAATGACGGCACGCATCGCCCGCCACCGCGCGCAGCGCCCGCAACACTGGCACACCGTCGAGGAGCCGGTCGCGCTTGCCTCGGCCTTGGCCCAATGGCGCTCGCCGCAGCGCCTGGTGCTGGTCGACTGCCTTACGCTATGGCTGTCCAACCTGATGTTCAGCGAGGGCACCCAATACCCGGATGTCGGCACGATAGAACTGCCAGCGCGCTTTCATGAACAGCGTGCAGCCCTGCTGGAGGAACTGTCCGCGGAGCGCGGCGACGTCGTGCTGGTGTCGAATGAAGTCGGCATGGGCATCGTGCCCTGGGGCGCTGTCTCGCGCAGCTACACCGACGAAGCCGGCCGCCTGAACCAGTCGGTTGCCGCCGTATGCGACCGGGTCGCGTTTGTCGCGGCAGGCTTGCCGCTGATGCTGAAGGGCGCCTGATGCTGCTGGCAGGCCTGGACTGGACCACATTCGCCGCCGCCCTGCTGGGCGGGCTACTGCTCGACGCCATCCTGGGCGAAGTTTCGCGCTTCCATCCCCTGGTCGGTTTTGGAAGCTTGGCCAATGCGATCGAGAAGCGCCTGAACCGCTCCGCCGCCGCGCCTGCCGCCCGCCTCGCTCGCGGTGCGCTCGCCTGGACACTGGCCGTGCTGCCGCTTACGATGCTGGCCGCCTGGGCCTGCGCGGAGCCGCTGCCGCCCGCGGCACAAGCGGCCCTGCACGCAATCCTGCTCTACTTCTGCCTCGGCCTGCGCAGCCTGCGCGACCACATGCTCCCGATCTGGCGTGCGCTGCAAGCCGCGGACCTGCCAGCCGCCCGCAACCTGACCGCCCGCATCGTCAGCCGCGACACCGGGCACGCCACAGAATCCGACCTGGCCAAGGCTGCCACCGAGTCCATGCTGGAGAACGGCAACGACGCCGTTTTCGGCACGCTGTTCTGGTTCGCCATTGCCGGCGGACCAGGCGCCGTATTGTTCCGCCTCGCGAACACGCTGGACGCCATGTGGGGCTACCGCACCGAACGCTTCAACCTGTTCGGCCGCAGCGCCGCCCGCATCGACGATGCCCTCAACTACCTGCCGGCCCGCCTGACGGCATTCAGCTATGCGCTGCTGGCGCCTGGCCCCGGGAGCACCCGCCGCGCACTGGCTTGCTGGCGCCGCCAAGCCCCGGCCTGGAGCAGCCCGAATGCCGGCCCGGTGATGTCCACCGGCGCGGGAGCACTCGGCCTGCAGCTGGGCGGCACCGCCAGCTACGGCGGCGAAATCGAACAACGCCCGCCGCTTGGCGAAGGCACCCCGGCGTCTGCCGCCGACATCCCGCGCGCCTGGCACCTGGTGCGCAACTCGACCGGGCTGTGGATGGCCATCATGCTGGCCATCGCCTACGGAGTACATCATGCTTGAACACGGCGGAAAGCTGCGCGAAGCGGCGCAACGCTACGGCCGCAGCGACTGGCTGGACCTGTCGACCGGCCTCAATCCCAACGGCTATCCAGCGCAAGCATTGACCATTGATGCCTGGCATCGCCTGCCGGAACATGACCCGGTCCTGCTGGAAGCCGCGCAACGCTATTACCGTGCGCCGCACATGCTGGCGGTCGCCGGAACGCAGGCAGCAATCCAGGCCCTGCCCCGCTTGCGCCCATCATCGCGCGTGGTCGTCGCCAGTCCCAGCTACGCCGAGCACTTGCATCATTGGTCGCAGCATGGCCACCAAGCCCGCGCCGTGCCCTATAGCGAGCTTGGCTCCGCCATCGCCACGGCCGACGTGCTGGTGGTCTGCAACCCGAACAATCCCACTGGTGCATCGGTACCTCGCGCAACATTGCTCCAATGGGCGGAATCGCTGGCGGCGCGCGGCGGTTGGCTGGTCGTCGATGAGGCCTTCGCGGACACCGATGGCGTCCATAGCGTCGCCGACGCCACACTGGCGCCGGGCCTGGTCGTGCTACGCTCCGTCGGCAAGTTCTTCGGCCTGGCCGGCTTGCGGCTTGGCTTCGTCGCGGCAAGCGAGGAGATCCTCACCCCGCTGTCGGACATACTTGGCCCCTGGACCGTCAGCGGCCCGGCGCAGCAAGTCGCACGCACCGCGCTGGAGGACAGCGCCTGGCAGCGCGCCGCGCAGGAAGGGTTGCAGGCCGCGGGCTGGCGCCTGCACGAGCTGCTGTCCGGCCACGGCATCGCCAGCCATGGCACAGCACTGTTCCAGTGGTGGCCGGAGCCGCGCGCAGAAGAATTCCACGACCACATGGCGCAACGCGGCATCTGGGTGCGCCTGTTCCGCGAGGCGGCACGCGGCATCCGCCTCGGCCTCCCGCCCGACGAAGCAGGCTGGCAGCGCCTCGAACTGGCATTGAACGAATGGAGAAAAGAGTGAAACGATGCATGCTGATTTCGGCCCTGTGCGCTGCGCAGGCCCAGGCGCACGCCGCCATCACTGTCACCGACGACGACGGCAAGGCTGTCACCCTGCAAAAGCCCGCGCAACGCGTCGTTGCACTGGCGCCGCACGTGACGGAACTGCTGTTCGCAGCCGGCGGCGCGGAAAAGATCGTGGGCGCGGTCAGCTACAGCGATTACCCGGAGGCGGCCAAGCAGGTACCGCGCGTCGGCGACAACCGCCAGGTGGACATGGAGCGCCTGCTGGCGATGAAGCCGGACCTGCTGGTGGTCTGGCGCCACGGTACCTCTGAACGCCAGATCGACCAGCTGCGCCAGCTCGGCATCCCGATCTTCCACAGCGAGCCGAAGAAGCTGGACCAGATCGCCGACAACCTGGAAAAGATGGGCAAGCTGCTCGGCACCGAACCCGCAGCCAATGCCACCGCCAAAGAGCTGCGCCAGAAGCTGGCGAGCCTGCGCGCGCAATACGCCGCGCGTCCGCCGGTGCGTACCTTCTACCAGGTGTGGGACAAGCCGCTATACACCCTGAACGGTGAACACATCGTCAGCGACGCCCTGAAAGCATGCGGCGGCCAGAACATCTTCGCGGACCAGAAGGTGACCGCACCGGTCGTCAGCGTGGAAGCCGTACTGGAGGCCGATCCCGAAGCAGTCTTCGGCACGGCGGAGAAAGACTACGGCGGCGTCAACCTGTGGCGCCCTTACAAGACTTTCAAGGCCACACGGCAGGACAACCTGTTCACCATCGACGGCAACCTGCTCAACCGCGCCGGCCCGCGCATGATCGCCGGCACCGCCGTCCTGTGCGAGAAGCTGGAAGAAGCCCGCAAGCACCGCCTCACAAAATGAAGTTCCCCTACCACACCCTGATGGTCCAGGGTACCACCTCGGACGCCGGCAAAAGCACCATCGTCGCCGCCCTGTGCCGCTTGCTGAAGCAGCGCGGCGTGCGCGTGGTTCCCTTCAAGCCGCAGAACATGGCGCTCAATAGCGCAGTCACCGTCGACGGCGGCGAAATCGGGCGCGCCCAGGCGCTGCAGGCGATTGCGGCCGGCATTCCGGCCCATACCGACATGAACCCCGTGCTGCTCAAGCCTAGCAGCGACATCGGCGCCCAGGTCATCATCCACGGCAAGGTGCGCGGCGACATGAATGCGCGCGACTACCACCAGTACAAGACCGTCGCCATGGCGGCCGTGCTGGAATCCCACCAGCGCCTGCTGGCCCAGTACGAAACCGTGGTGGTGGAAGGCGCCGGCAGCCCGGCGGAAATCAACCTGCGCGACCGCGACATCGCCAATATGGGTTTTGCGGAAGCGGTGGACTGCCCCGTCATCCTGTGCGCCGACATCGACCGCGGCGGCGTGTTCGCCCATATTGTCGGCACCCTGTCCTGCCTGTCCGAAAGCGAGCGCAATCGCATCATCGGCTTCGTCATCAACCGCTTCCGCGGCGACATCAAGCTGCTGGAGCCCGGCCTGGAATGGCTGGAGCAACAGACCGGCAAGCCTGTGCTGGCCGTGCTGCCCTACCTGCATGGCCTCTACCTCGATGCCGAGGACGCGGTGCAGGCGGTACAGGCTGAACGCGGCGCCTTCCGCGTGGTGGTGCCAAGCCTGCCGCGCATGAGCAACCATACCGACTTCGATGCCCTGCGCGCGCATCCCGGCGTCGACCTGCGCTTTGTGCGCAAGGGCGAAGCGATCCCGCCCGCCGACCTGATCATCCTCCCCGGCAGCAAGAACACGCGCGACGACCTGGCCGCGCTGAAGGAAGGCGGCTGGCCGCAGGCAATTGCGCGCCACCTGCGCTACGGCGGCAAGGTGATCGGCATTTGCGGCGGTTTCCAGATGCTGGGCACCCTGGTGGACGATCCGCACGGCGTGGAAGGCCGGGCCGGCAGCGAAGCGGGGCTTGGCCTGCTGGACATGCAGACGGAGCTCACCCGCGAAAAGCGCCTGGCGCAGGTCGCCGGCCGCTGCGCCTTCGACGATGCCCCGGTCAGCGGTTATGAAATCCACATGGGCGTTTCGCACGGTTCCGCGCTGGCGCAACCTGCGTTCCACATCGACGGCAGGCCGGAAGGCGCCCGCTCCGCCGACGGCCAGGTGCTGGGCACCTACCTGCATGGCCTGTTCGACCATCCGCAAGCCGGCCGCGCCCTGCTGCACTGGGCCGGACTGGCGACGCAGCACACGGTCGATACCAACGCCTTGCGTGAAGCTAGCCTGGACAGGCTGGCCGCAGCCTGCGAACCCCTGATGGACGCGCTGCTCAAACCGGCCTAGGCATTGCTTTATTTGCAAACACTTACAGGATTGGCTACCATCGTCCTGTTGAGTAACCGCAATTCAAGTCAAGGCCCGCCCTACAGTGAAGCTGATTCGAAAAAGCAGCCTGGTTCGCAGGCAAAAAGACGCCACCATCCATTGCGAGATCGAGCTATGCGAGGTGGCCGGGTCACCGGGGCGCTACCTGGTCAACCTGCGCCAGGGACGCACCGGCGAAGAATGGCGCGAGAGCACGCGCACGCCGCAGCCGGTCGACTGGCAGGCCGCCGAAACCCTGTTCGAACTGGCGCTGATCGAACGCGCCGCCCAGGGCTTCAGCGACCCGGCGTCCGCCCCCGAGCCGGCCATGCCGCAAAGCGCATCGCCAGCGCCAGCTCCCGCCCAGAACCCGCCTGATGCAGCGGCCGTCACGCTGCTGCAACAGCTGCAGGCCGCAAACTGGAAGAAGCTCGACCAGCATCACCGCAACCGCGTCATCTGGCGCATCGGCGAGCGCCGCCTGCGTGGCGCCGTGCCCACCATGGTCGACCTGATCGCACGCGGCGACGCCATGCAGGATTACTGCCTGGCCTGGGCCATCGGCCGCTGTGGCGATGCCGGCGCAGCCATCGCCATGCAGGAACTTCACGCACGCGGCCGCACGGATGCCGTGCGCCGCATTGCCTTGCAAGCCTGGCTGATGCTGGCCGATAGCGCGGCCCTGCAGGCGCACGCGGCCCGCTTGCTGGCCGACTGGCCGGCCGTCCTGCGCAGCGCCTGGGACCAGCAGGATGAAGAAAAGCTGCTGGCGATCGCCGCCGGCGACGACGAATGGCAAAGCCTGTCCAAAGCGGACTGGCTGGAACAGTTGTACCAGGTAGCCCTCAGCCAGCCGATGGCCCGCCGCATCCTGCGCACCCACCTGAAGCGGATGCGCCTGCGCGCCGGGACGTTCCGTGCCGTGCGCCACATCTACAAAGCAGCCGAAATGGCCGGCGATGCCGAACTGTGGGGCCTGGTCCAGCAGCGCTTCGACACGGATACCCACACCAGCAGCAGCCAGTGGATCTATGTTCGCCGCGCCTACACCAAGTATGCCGAGGAAGCCTCGCGTCCGGACAGCAAGGTGGCTTACGGCCTGCGCACGCGCGACTACCTGCGCCGGCGCGGCTGGCGCACCTTGCGCCGCCTTGGCGAAGGAAGCGATGCGGCCTACGTCCAGATGGCGCTTGGCGTTCTGGCAGCGATGGACGACAGCGACGCCGGCCAGCCGAATGCGCGCGGCGGACGTTTTTACGACAGCTACAGCAACTGGATGATGTTCAACCGCATGCTGCGCGCGCATGGACATTGGCTGAGCAACCGCCACGGCACCAGCTGGTACCAGCCGCACCCGATCCAGCCCGACGCCAGGCGCCAGGAAGCCTTTCCCGAACTGTGGGATGCGCAGCCGCAGGCTTTGCTCTCCCTGATGCAGCAAAGCCGCTGTGCCGGCGTCCATGAATTCGCGGCGCGCGCGCTGGCCGACAACAAGGGCTTCTGCGCTGCCCTGGAACTTGACGTCATCCGCGAGCTGCTGCGCAGTCCCTACCTGGCGACGGCGCGCTTTGCCTTCCAGGTAGCGCGCCAACGCTTCGAGCCCGGCATCCCGTCCACCGACTGGCTGCTGCTGCTGATCCAGTGCACCCTGCCGGAAGCGACCCAGTACGCGCTGGACTGCATCGTGCGCGACCCGCTGCGCTACGCGGCCGACCCGTTGCTGGTGGCCACCATCGCCTGCGCGCCGCTGGAGGCCGTGCGCCGCCAAGGCCGATTGCTGTGCCAGGTGGCCACCACCCTGCCTGGCCAGGCGCCGGCCATCGTCATGCAACTGCTCGACTGGCTGGACAACTGCGCCGATATCGACGATGCGCGCAGCGCGGTGCCGCCCATCGGCGCCGACCTGCTCTGGCTGATCGAGAACCCGCTGCGCGATGCCGCCGCCGGCGCGCCTTACGAACGTCTGTTGCAACTGCTTGGCCATCCGCTGGCCGCCGTTCGCCTGCTGGCCTGCCAGTGGCTGACGCTGCATCCCGCACCAACCGGCATGCTGCCCGGCTCCAAGCTGGCCATGCTGCTGAAGGACGAAGACGCCGAGGTGCGCGGCGCAGCGGTGCGCCTGTTCGGCATGCTGCCGGACCAGGTGCTGGCTGCGCAATCGGAGCTGATCATCGCTTTCGCCACCAGCGCGGAAGCAAGCATCAGGCGCGGCGTCGATCCGGTCATCCAGCGCCTGAGCGCTGCCGATGCCGGCTTCCGCCACGCCTTGCTGGCCGGGCTGCTTGACGCCCTGTTCCGCAGCGAGACCGGCGAAGGCATGCACGCCGACCTGGTGGCCTGGGTCACCGGTCCGCTGAAGGGCGAGCAGGAACTGGCCGACACCGCATTGCTGGTACGCCTGCTGGCCGCGCGCAGCAAGGGCGCCCTGCAGCTCGGCGCGCGCCTGCTGCCAGGTTTCCGGCACGAACAGTTTGACGTCGCGGCCTGGGCATCGTTCGGCCGCAACCCCACCGCCAGCGTGCGGCAATGGGCCTTCGACGCCTACCGTTCCGACCCGCAGCGCGTGCGCAGCCAGATGGAAGCCGCCCTGCGCATCTTCGACAGCCGCTTCGACGACAGCCGGGAGTTCGCATCGGCCTTCTTTGCCGAGGCCTGCACGCGCGACGACTGGACACCGCTGCTGCTGGTGAACCTGTGCGACCACCAGGACCCGGCTGCGCAACGCTTCGGCCGCGCCATGATCACCAGGCACTTCGACGTCGGCGACGTGACCGAGCTGCTGGACAAGCTAAGCCAGCACCCGTCCGCCAACATGCAGCTCTTCGTCAGCTCATGGCTGGAAAGCGCCTGCGCCGGCGACCTGCACAAGCTGCAGCGCATGGAGCCATACTTCCTCAGCGTGCTGTCGCAGGTCAATCGCGGCCGCGTTGTCAAAGGCCGCGTGCAGGCCTTCCTGAGCGCGCAGGCCGAATTGTCGGAAGAAATCGCCGGCTTTGTCGCCAGGCTGTTTGCGCGCCAGGTGCTCACCGTCGCCATCGCCGATAAGGCGCAATACATCGAAGGCCTGCGCGCCATTCAGCAGCGCTATCCGGAACTGCCTGCAGCCATCACGATCCATACACCGGCGGCCATCGCCGGCCGGGGAAGCAAGACATGAGATTCCAGTACCGCTACTACGGCGAGACTTACGTCAGCAACAGCGCCGCATCGACCGACATGCGCTTCGTGCCGGACACCCTGCGTGCCCCGACGCACTTCGTCGCCAACATCAACAAGCACATTCCCTTCCGCGAAGCCATCTCCGCCCTGCACGATGTGGTGGTAGCGGACCAGCGCTACCAGCCGAAGGACAAGACGGCCTACAAGGAATGGGTGGCGCAGAACGAAGGCATGATGCTGGCGCAGTTCCAGGCCCGCAGCAGCGAGCTGAAAGAGCAGCTCAAGCCGCTGCAATCCGAAATGCGGGCGCTGCAGGCGCGCAAATCGAAGTTGATGAAGCCCTTCTATGAGGCGCAGTCGAAGTACTACAACTACCTGTACCAGACCAACCGCGAGCTGTGGATCGCGCTCGACCCGGTGATTACCGTGCATCCGGACCGTGTATTCTTCGAATGCTTCAGCCGCGACGAGTCGAGCTACGCTTCGCTCAGCTGCAGTCACAATGTGTTCGACCACATCGGCGATTTCGCCTGCGGCACCACCAATATCGACTACTCGGAAAGCCTGTACGGCGAATTCCAGAAGATCCGCGACTACAAGAGCACCAGGCTGTCGATCGATCCGAGCGGCTTCCAGGTCAAGACCGCGGACGATCCAGAATTCATCGAAGAAAAGATCGACGTCCCCGACACCTGGGTGCGCGGTTTCCTGCAGGTGAGCAGCGCCATGAACATGGTGGCACGGCGGCTCGAGCTGCATCCGATGGACGTGCACAACTTCTGCCTGCAGATGCGGCGTAAGAAAGAGCGCGTCGGCCCGCGCTCGATCCGTTTCGTGCTGGAACCCGGCCAGCCCGTGCGAGCAGTGTTCGAACCCTGGAATGAGGAGGTCGTATGCCGCCGTTCCATTTACCGGGGCAACGTAGCCGAAGAAGTCCGTATCTGGGGCCGCCGCCGCCTGATGCTGCTCGAGCGCCTGATTCCCGTGGCCCAGAGCTTCACGGTGCACCTGATGGGCAGCGGCTTGCCCAGCTTCTGGATCGCCAACATGCCCGACATGCAGTTCACGCTTGGCCTGTCCGGCTGGACCGCCAACGACTGGGCGCAGGCCGGCCAGTTCGACCTGCTGGCGCCGCGCGGCGAGATCGACAACGACAGCAAGGAAAAAGTCTTCATAGCTCTGGGCAAGCGCTGGTATGCCACCAGCGCCCAGCTGGCGCGCGACACTGGCCTCGACCGCATGATGGTGGAACGCGCGCTGACGCTGTACACGCAAGCCGGCCGCGTGGTCTACGACCTGGTGAATGAAGTCTACCGCTTGCGCGAACTGGCGCGCGACCCGCTGCCGCTCGATTCGCTGCGTTTCGCCAGTCCCGAGGAAGAAGAAGCCCAGAAGCTGGTCGCCCTCCATGCAATGAGCGGCCATGCAGTCGAAGCAGTCGCAGACGGCGGCATCCGACTGAGCGCACTGGCCAAGCACGGCGACCGCCAGTACCAGGTGATGCTGCGGCTGGATGCCGACGAGCGCATCGTCGATGGCGCCTGCCAGTGCAACTTCTTCACGTTCAACCGCATGCACAAAGGTCCTTGCGCGCACATGCTTGCGTTGCGCATGTCGCGCAAGCAGGCGGCTTGAGGATAACGATCGATATGAAAAAAGCAAATGAACTGATATACTCGTTCCAGCAAACACGGCGGGATGGCTCTTGCAACCCGAACGGTGGATCGCCGTTCACGTATTCAGCTCTTCCCACGCGCCACTGGCACGCTCTTCACAGTGCCATACAGACACCGGTGCGGCAAGACGGTGTGACTGCCCTGCAGTCCATTCGCCGCACCGGTGTCGTATGGCATCGAGTGGAGCGCCCCAGTCTCAAAGGCTCTTCGATGACAATCCCGCCGTGCTTGCATCTTTCGCGCTCGCCTCGCCAGGAGGCCTTGCAATGAGCGCCGCCGAATCCAAGCCAGTCACCACGCGCGCCGAACTGATGGAGCGCCTGCGCAACAGCTCGCGCCAGGAAGTCGTGCTGGGCGAAATGCAGCGCCTTGGCTTCTGGCCGGCCAATACCGGCCAGCCCACCGAGCTGGAAGAAGTCGTCAAGCGCGAAGCTGAACTCAGTAGCGCCCTGCATCGCCTCGGACAGGAACTGCGTTCCATCCAGGACCCGGAACAGGCACTCAAGGCGATGCGCAAGGAGCGCCTGGCCAAGGCGCGGCAACGCCGCGAGGAAACCCGCCAGAAACGCGCACGCGAACGCTTTGAACGCACGACAGCCTGGCACCATCGACAGTCGACCGAACTGCTGTACCTGGGCGAAGGCGTTTCCGCCGGTTTGAACTACGCCGAGAGCAATACCGAAAAGCTGGCGCGCTGGTCGCTGCCGGCAATGAACAACGCGAGCGAACTGGCAACCGCCATGGGCGTTACGCTGCCCGAGCTGCGCTTCCTGAGTTTCGAACGCCGCGTTTCGCGTATCAGCCATTACCGCCGCTTCGCCATGCCGAAGAAAACCGGCGGCGAACGCATCATCTCAGCGCCCATGCCGCGCGTGAAACGGCTGCAGTACTGGGTGCTGGACAACATCTTGGCCAAGGTGCCGTTGCATCCGGCTGCGCATGGCTTCATCCCGGGCCGCTCGATTGTCAGCAACGCCCGGCCCCACGTGGGCAAGTCGGTGGTCATCAACCTGGACCTCAAGAATTTCTTCCCTTCCGTCAGCCTGCCGCGCATCAAAGGCGTGTTCAGGGAGCTTGGCTACAGCGAACAGCTGGCGACCACCCTCGGACTGGTTTGCACGGAAACGCCGGTTGAAGAGGTCAGCGTGGACGGCGAAAAATTCTTCGTGGCGACCGGCGAGCGCGCCCTGCCCCAGGGTGCGCCGAGCAGCCCGGCCCTGACCAACATCCTGTGCCGCCGTCTCGACGCACGCGTGCAAAGCTGCGCCGCCAAGCTTGGCTTCACCTACACCCGCTATGCCGACGACCTGACTTTCTCCGGCGATGCCGCCGCGCGCAAGCTGGCCGGCAAGCTGCTGTGGCGCGTCAAGCAGATCATTGCAGATGAAGGCTTCACGCCGCACCCGGACAAGCAGCACGTCATGAGCGATGCGCATTGCCAGAGCGTTACCGGCATCGTGGTCAACAGGAAGCTGTCGCTCGACCGCGATACCTTGCGCCGCTTCCGGGCCACCCTGTTCCAGGTCGAGAAGGACGGACCGGCCGGCAAGCAGTGGAACGGCAATAAAAACGTGATCGACGCGCTCGAAGGTTATGCGCAGTTCATCAGGATGGTCGACGCAGCGAAGGGAACACCGTTGCTGCAGCAGGTACGGGCAGCACGCGCGAAATGGATTTCACAGGCGCCGGCCGCAAACGCCCCTGTCGCACGCCGCAGCAGCGGCTTCCGCGCCTTGTCCGCACAGGGCAAGGAACCGTGGGCAGGATTCTGGCAGGCAGCTGTACCTGCTGCCCCCGTGCTGGAGAAAACGCAGGAGCAGCTGACGCAAGAAAAAACCGCTGCGAAGCAAAAGCCTGCTGCCTCCACAAGCGCCCCATCGAGGCCCGCGGCACGGCCGGCTACCGGCTCGCCGCCGCCCGATCGAGGAGGCCGCGGGATGTTCACCGGGCGTCCATGGATAGCCATCCTGATCCAGATCTACTTCGCCATCACCTTGTGCCTGAACTTCCGCACGCCGGTTCCATTGGTCGCTGCCGTCGTATTGGCGGTGCTGGCCTGGCGGAATTACAGCGCGGGCTGGCCGCGCTACTTCTTCACCATGTTCGCAGCGGTGATTGCATCAGTGGTATTGCGGCACGCTTGAGCCGAAGGAAGAACCGCCAGGTCACCCTGGCGGTCTTTATGCATGGCCGCGGGCCTGCACCGGTCAGCGGCTCGGGTCAGTGGGGCACCATCCCGGTAAACACATAGGCCTGCAGGACCGTCATCAGGCCAACGATGGCGGCAAACAGGAGGCTATGCTTGAGGGTAAAGCGGAACAATTCCGATTCCCGCCCGACCAGGCCGGTCGCCGCGCAGGCAACTGCAATCGACTGCGGCGAGATCATCTTTCCGGTCACGCCGCCGGTAGTATTCGCGGCCACCAGCAGCGTGTCGGAAACCCCGACCTGGTGCGCGGTTGTATTCTGCAGCGAGCAGAACAGGGCGTTCGACGAAGTATCGGAACCGGTCAGGAACACGCCGAGCCAGCCAAGGAAAGGCGAGAAGAACGGGAACGCCGCGCCTGTGCCGGCCAGGACCAATGCCAGCGTGGACGACATGCCCGAGTAATTGGCGACAAACGCAAACGCCAGCACCAGGCCAATCGACAGCACCGGGCGGCGTAATTCAAGCACAGTGTCACGCAAGGCACGCAAGCCATTGCCCAGGCTGAAGCGCAGCAAGAACATCGACAGCAGGGTCGAGACCAGGATCGCAGTGCCGACCGCGGAGACCAGGTCCAGCTTGAAGACCGCTTCATACGCTTTCGGTGCGGCGACGATCGGCGTCATCTTGATGACCATCATGTCCAGGTAAGGCACATGGAACTTCAGCACCGTGCCGGCCAGCGCCCCCTTGGCCGCAAACAGCGCCTTGAACTGCGGCAGGCTCCACACAGTCACCACGGCAGTCAACAGGCCAAATGGCGCCCAGGCGCGCACGGTTTGCGCAGTGCTGTAAGGCGACTTGCTGCGGCTGCGCGGCTCGATGTCGCCCGCAGCTGCACCGCCGAACGGCGACAGGGCCGCCGTGCCGCCTCCCATCGAAATGGTGCTGCGGGCACCCGCCTTGACGCTGGCTGGCTGCCATACCTTCAGGAAGCCGGTCAGGGCGCCCAGGCTGACGAGGGCGGAAGTAATGTCCGGCAGTTCGGGGCCAATGTAGTTGGAGGTAATGTACTGCGTGACCGCGAAACTGCTGCCAGCCACCAGCGCTGCGGGCCAGGTTTCCTTGATGCCACGCTTCCCGTCCATCATGAACACCAGCCAGAACGGGACCAGCAGCGAAAGCAGCGGCAGCTGGCGGCCAGCCATGGCGCCGATGTTCATCGCATCGAGGCCGGTGACCTGCCCTGCCACGATAATCGGGATGCCCATGGCGCCGAATGCAACCGGAGCGGTATTCGCAATCAGGCACAGGCCTGCCGCATACAGCGGATTGAAGCCCAGGCCGACCAGCAGCGCCGCGGTGATCGCCACCGGTGCGCCAAAGCCTGCCGCCCCTTCCAGGAAGGCACCGAAGGAAAAGCCGATCAGCAGCATCTGCAGCCGCTGGTCGTCCGTGATCGAGACCACCGACGCGCGAATGATCTCGAGCTGGCCGGTGCGCTCAACGACCTTGTACAGGAACACCGCGCTGATAATGATCCAGGCGATGGGCCACAGGCCGTAGGCAAAGCCGAACCCGGCCGCGGCAAGCGCCTGCGGCACCGGCATGCCATACGCGAAGATTGCGACGGTCAATGCCAATGCCAGCGTTACGGCTGCGGCGATATGGCCTTTGATGCGCCAGACTGCCAGCGCGACAAAAAAGAACAGAATGGGGATGGCGGCAGCCAGCGCCGACAGCCATAGACTGCCCAGTGGGGCGTAAATCTGATTCCAGGTTTGCATGGGTACTCTCCTCCAAGGTATGAATTTTTATAGGTACAACGATCCTTATTCCGCCTGCCCCCTTTCCCGCAGCAGCTCGGACAGGCTGCGGCGTGCAGGCACCAGCGGCGCACGATGACGGGTCCAGCCCAGTTGTGCGGACGGCGTGAAAGCACGCAGCCGGGTCGCCAGCCAGCGGAACCAGCGATAAACCGAAGGACGCGCGAAGGCGCCGCTCCAGAAACGCCACACCAGCTGTTCGCCGCGACTGAAACTGGCGCCCTGGCCACGCAGGCGCTGGTCGACCTGCTGCGCCGGATCACGGTTAGCCTCCGTACGCAGGCGCACCAGCAGGGAAGGAATCGGAATGCGCACCGGGCACACTTCGGCGCAGGCGCCGCACAGGCTGGAGGCCGTCACCAGGTCGGCTGTCTCCTCCAGGCCCAGCAAATGCGGCGAAATGATCTTGCCGATCGGTCCCGGATAGGTGGTGCCGTATGCATGCCCACCCACGCGTTCATAGACCGGGCAATGATTCATGCAAGCGCCGCAGCGAATGCACTGCAACGTGGCGCGCAACTGCTGGTCGGCATAAGCCTGGGAGCGGCCGTTATCGAGCAGCACCACATGCATTTCGCGCGGGCCATCCAGTTCGCCGGCGCGGCGTGGGCCGGTGATCAGGTTGAAATAGGTGGTGATCGACTGCCCGGTGGCAGAACGCGTCAACAAGCTTGCCAGTGGCACGATGTGCTCCAGCCTTGCTACCACCTTCTCCAGGCCCATCAGGGCAATATGCACATCGGGCACGGTAGTCGACAGGCGGCCATTGCCCTCGTTTTCCACCAGCCACAGGGTACCGGTATCGGCAGCCGCGAAATTGACGCCGGACAGGCCAATATCCGCATCGGCGAATTTCTGGCGCAAGGAGCGGCGGCCGGCCAGGATCAGCGTGTCGACGTCCTCGGTGTAGGGCGTGCCGGGCAGGTGACGCTCGAACAGGGCCCCAATCTCGGCGCGCGTCTTGTGCAGGGCCGGCATGACGATATGGGACGGCTTTTCCTCCGCCAGTTGCACGATGTATTCGCCCATGTCGGATTCGACGCACTCGATGCCGCGTTCCGCCATGTAGTGGTTCAGTTCCACCTCTTCGCTTGCCATCGACTTGCCCTTGACGATGCTGCGTGCACCGTGCCGTTGTGCGATGCCGTGAATGATGGCGTTGGCATCGTCCGCGGTGGATGCCCAATGTACATGCACGCCAAGGGCCTGCAGGTTGGATTCAAACCGCACCAGCAGGTCCGGCAGGTTGGCCAGCGCATGCTGGCGTATTGCTTCACCCAGGTCACGCAGTTGCTCCAATTCATCGGCATCAGGGAACTGGGTGCTGCGCTTGTTTTGCAGGAACTCCATCGCGCCGCGCATGCTGGTGCGCAGCGCCTGGTCCTGCAACGCGCCGCTGACTCGTTCGCGGAAGTCAGCTGGCGAGACAAAATGCATAGGCCGCGCGTTCATACCTGGCCCTCCAGCACATCATCGACAATCACTACCCACAATGCACGCGGACCGTGTGCGCCATAGGCCAGGGTTTGCTGGATATCCGATGTTTTTGAAGGTCCCGACGCCAGCACCAGGTTGGTCGGCATGCCGGCGCTCCAATGTTCGGCGTGCATGGCCGAATGCAGGTCCGCATGCAGCGTGCTTGCGTACACCAGGGCCACGTGGAGCGGCGGTACCAGCGACACGGTACGCGGCGTGCCGGAATCGGGCGCCAGCACCAGCGTTCCGGTGGCGGCAATGCCGGAACGTGCCACGGTAAAGCCAGCGTCCACAGTGGAGAACAGGGAATCCTTCCACGCTTCCAGCGGCTGCGAGAACGAGAGCGTTTGCACGGATGGAGAAAGCGCAGCATGCAGCGCTGCACCTTCGGCGGTAGCGTGATCAAGCAGCATTCGCTGTACGCCCGCCTGCGCCAGCCTGTCGGCAAGCAGCGCAGGCCAGGCGGTCGCGTGGCTGCGCATTACTTCGGTGCGGACCGATGTCATGACACGCTCCATCTCATCTGCGCGCTGCAATGCTGTCGCACTGCGCATCAAGCCGCGAGCGTGGTGCCGGTTAATGCGCTGCTCAAGCTCGTCGCTGCCCGGTGTCGGAGCCGGCGCGGCAACGCGAAGCGCGCCAAGGATACGTTCGCGTGCGCCCATGCTGCTCATGCCGCACCGCCTTCCTGGCCACCGAGGCGGCGCCACAGGAAACTGGCCATATGCTCCACCTCAAGCGGCGCGCCCTGGCACTGCGCTGCATGACCGATGTTGAGCAGGCAGCCGCAGTCGGCAGAAACGAGGCGGGTGCAGCCTGTCGCGCAGGCCGCAGCCAACTTGTCGGCGACCATTGCGCCGGAAATGTCGGGATGCTTGAGCGAGAAGGTTCCGCCAAAGCCGCAGCACTCCGATTCGCGTTTGTGCTCGACGCGCGTCACACCGGGCATGGCGTCGAGCAAAGCAACGCCATGTTCCCTGGTACCCATTTCGCGCCGCGCACCGCAAGAGGTGTGCAGTACCACGCGTTCGTCGGCTTGAGCAGCCACGGCCCGGAAGTCGACGTGCAGTACGTGCAGCAGGAATTCGCTCAGTTCGTAGATCCGTCCTGCCACCTCGCGCGCCTTCGTGGCCGCTTGCGGATCTTCGCCGAACAGTTCCGGCCAATGGTGGCGCATCATGCCCGCGCAGGAACCGGATGGCACGATGACCGGCCAAGGCTCCGGGAACAGGTCCAGCTGCGCAAGCGCCACGGCGTGCGCCTGTTCGGGATTGCCGCTGCTGTACGCCGGCTGTCCGCAGCAGCTCTGGCCACGCGGAAAATGGACGGTCACGCCTTCATGCTCCAGCAGGCGCACCGTGTCCAGCCCTGCTTCGGGCATGAACAGGTCAACGATGCAGGTTCCGAACAGGTACACGTGCACATCGCGCTGGCCAGCCAGCGATGGGTATTGTCGGGGCTTCATGGTGCGTCTCCTCTGTTTTGCTTATTCCGTCGACAGGTCCCATAATTCCCGGGAGCCGGCGGCGCAGCAAACTGGTCGGACCAGTGGCCGCAAAAGGAGAACGTGGTGATGAAAGCAAACGGGCTGGTGGAAGAAGTGCAACGCCAACTGGAAGTGGCGCTGCTGGATGGGCGCTATCCTGCCAACAGCAAACTGCCGTCAGAGCGCATGCTCGCCGAGCAGTTCGCGGTGTCGCGCAATACGATTCGCGAAGCGATGCAGAGGATGGTGGCGCGCGGCCTGCTGCGCAGCCGCCCGGGCGCGGGCATGTTCGTGGGTGACCAGCTGCGCACCAGCACTTCGTCGCCATGGGCGCAATTGGTGGTCGATCAACCAGCGCTATTAAGCGACGTGCTGGAATTTCGCCGTGTGCTGGAAGGCGCTACCGCCTACTACGCCGCCCAACGTGGCACCGAAGAAGAATTTGCCGGCATCCGCGCCCTGCAGGCGGCGCTGGAACAAGCACGCCTTGATGAACAAGAGGCAGCCGAAGCGGCGCTCGACGCGCAACTGCATGAAGCAATTGCGCTCGCTTCGCATAACAGCATGTTCCTGCACCTGCATGCGAGCGTACTGGTGATTTTGCGCGAACACATTACGCTGAATGGTTCCAGCCTGCGGGCGCTGGATGCCGAAGTGTCCGGCCAGTTGTTGCAGCAGCACCGTGCCATTTGCCAGGCCATCTGCGGCCGCCGGCCGGAGGCCGCGCGCACCGCGATGCAGGCGCATATCGACTATGTGGCCGACAAGCTGGAAGGAGCGTAACTGGTCCAACCAGAGCCTGACCGAACGCGCAATAGCAAAAAGCCCGCCGGCATCATGCCTGGCGGGCTTTTCTAATAAGAGCCTGACGATAACCTACTTTCACACTGGTTGCAGCACTATCATCGGCGCAAAGTCGTTTCACGGTCCTGTTCGGGATGGGAAGG
>Ga0307408_100001098_pt1 | contig 20644 bp, 16 predicted proteins | sample 322Cmetagenome_FD_202116 | JGI IMG/M metagenome (GOLD analysis project Ga0307408, IMG submission 202116) | Maize rhizosphere microbial communities from greenhouse at UC Davis, California, United States - 322HYB-C-3 | ecosystem: Host-associated > Plants > Roots > Rhizosphere > Soil | place... | reverse complement strand
TTCGAAACTAATGTCTGCCTGATCAGCAATAGTCGGTTTCAAGTAGGGATTGGCAGCACTTGCGGTGTAGGCGACATTGGCATCCACAATTTCTCCACTAGCGTCCTTAACCCACAAAGATCCTGTTTCGTCATCCACGCTGGGTAAATTCGAACTAACGGTAATGTAATTTCTCAAGCTACCAATATCTGGTCGAGACATTGCTCGTGAAAGAGCGAGGCGTGTAACAAAATTATCGGTCACATCGTATTTGATGTTAAAGCTCGGCAACACATTGTGATGCGTTGCTTTGGAGGTTCCCAAGTTACCGCCATTGTTCATAAACGCAATCTCATCAGCACCTAAATAACAGGTAACCGTAAATGGAACCGGGGGACGGGTTTCTGGAGCGTCTGGATCGGTTGGAGTAGTCTCTTCACATGGACGGCTTTCAAGATCGTACTCAGGGAATTGCTCTCCACCCGCACTTGCGATTTCGGTTTTAACGTAACGAGCACCAATGTTGCCACTTACAGGGCGATCAAAGAGTGTGAGGTCATTTCCACCAAAATCGATCTGAACATAAAATGCTTCAGTCTCCTCCGATACGTTTAGTGACTCGTTCGGACGGAAACAAGTCCCCTCTACTTCTGTTAAGCGACCGCCCAAATTAGAACAGATCGGGTAAAAACCATTAACCGGTTGGCCAGTCGCCATAGCGCTGTTAGTGTATTTCCAATCGCGCATAGTGCTGGTGTTAGGGAATACAAAAAAGTTACCACCATCAGCAATGCTTATACTGCCGTAGTTAGACTTCCAGGTATCCACAACAAAAGCATCTTTGTATCCGTTAAAGGTGTATTCCTCGCCGTCATAAATTCCAGTATGTGCTGGGCTGTCGATGTTGAACCAGCCTGCATTCTGATTCCAGGAGGTGGACATAGCTTGCCAGTTGCCGGCCTGATTCACTTGTTGATCACGATCAGCGTATCGCACACCAGTTTTAATACGCTCAACAAAACCGGAATCTACGTCGTAAATTAAATCTACTTTTGTGGCAAATTCTTCACCGTTATTATCGCCAAGGAACTCCAGCACACTGGTGGGATAATAACTATTAGGATTGGCAAATATGCCTTGCCCAGCGTCCAGAAGGTTAACGTTGGTAGGCGCGTTCAAAACGACCCTGTTGAGGTCATGACGCAAGTCAACTTCTGGATTTGCCCACGTGTTGAAACCTGTATTGACTCGATACTCATCCAAATCAGAATTTACATGCTGCACATCAAAATTTGCACGGAATTTATCAGTCACATTCCATTTAAAATTCAAACTAATATCTTCGGTAACACTTTTGGAATCGCTCACATCCGCATTGGTGCTGAGGTTGCCACCAATAAAATCCGTTACAACTGCACCTTCACCACAACCAGCCCATGAATCCAGACTAGCGCAAGTCTCAACCAAGGCTTCACCGTTTGCATTGGCCGCAACCAGTTTTGAATCATTATTGTTAGCGCCCCACCAACCGTGGTTTTGCACAACAGTGCCGTGGGAAAACAAACCATCTTCAGCAAAAGTAAATGCGTCAGTACCCGGAGCAGGTCGAATAATTGCACCAGAACCAGTGCCACCTTCTTTAATCTCGAGGAACAAGCTGTCGCCGCCACCAAGACCAGCCCAACCCACGCCGATACCACGCCCTTCAGATGTATTCTCATATTGGGAGCGGTTGTATTGTAGCGTTGCGAGGTAACGGCCTTCGTTATCCTGCCACTGGAAAGCTAAGGCGGCGCCATTGCGCTCACGGCTGTATTGGCTATCGCCAAAGGAAACACCTTGGGGAATAAAATAAAGCGAGTCTTCAGCGTAGACATCCCGGAAGCGGTTGACGCGAGCCATTCTGGAGCTTTGCGATGTAGCATCCACATCGGAATAGGCAAAGTTAGCCATCACACCAAATTCACCGACGTCTGTATCAAAACGACTGGTATGTATACCTGAAAGCTCCGGGGTGCTGGATTTTGACAAGTCACTGTAGTTAGCGCCTAAGGTGACAACATTTACGCTGCTATCGCTATCAAAAGGCAGGCGGGTTTTGAGATTTACAAGACCAGAAATACCACCTTCGATCAGTTCCGCGGTTTGGTTTTTATAAATATCCACACCACCCATAAGCTCTGGGGATACATCACCCCAACTCAAACCGCGACTTGAATCTGCACTAAAAGTATCGCGCCCATTAAATTCACTGCGCACAAATGGTAGACCGCGGATGATGACGCCAGATGGCTCCACGGAGAATGCGCCTGTATCTGTTCGCGTAGCAAAGCGCTCAATCATTACACCAGGAACACGCATCAATGCCTCGGCAACCGATTTATCCGGGAAGTCTCCCAACTCATCTGCTGTAATGGAATCGATTACAGTATTAGCATTTCTCTTTAACTCCTGGGCAGATTCAATATTCCGGCGAATACCAGAAACAACGATCTCCTCAATATCATCATCTTTGGCGCCCGTAGTTTTGGAATCGTCAGCCGCATAAGCCCCAGCCCCAATGGCCATAATACTTGCTGCAAGTAGTGTTTTCTTGAACCGACCATAGTTATAACTATTGTTATTCGACATCTCTGTATACCACCTAATTTATGTTTATATGGTTGTGTCGCTCTCCAAGTCCAGGGCAAGACTCCAAGCAAGGTTCACGACCTTGCAGAAGGTTTTTGCCATACCTGGGAAACCAAAGGGCGCTTAAAACTTCTTTTGCCCTTCTACACAATTAGGCGGGTTTTATATAAATCCTGAATAGCGTGTTTTCTTAAATTTTTTTTAATTTCAAATATATGAATAAAAATTTCAAAATTTGCTATTTTTTCAGTCGGTTCTTCACTTTCAACACAAACTTGTGAGAATAAAAGTTACAAATAAACAGCAGAGGTTGAAAAGCCGACCAAATTCATCTCGTACAGAGAATGCGGAAAATTGTCTATTTAATCCATTTTTTAATTTATTGTTATAAAAATAAAAAATATTGTTATCGTGATAAGCGATTTTGGTTGGAGATTCCATACCTCATCATTTTCCAGCAAGCTGCATAGACCCTACCCTTAACCGCGCATTCGGCATCGCTTGATTAATAACTGGATTTCTCGATAACCCCATCAACTCAACAATTGATTTAGCTCCAAAATAATCTTTTCCAAAAGAAAAAGCCCGCTTCGTTTATAAAGCGGGCCTGTTACAACGGCTTTTCCAACCCCAATCAATAAAGCCTCTAACAATTGTGGTTTTGTGATTGCCACTGGGCTGCGATTAAACAATTGGAAAGGGTCATAGCTCTGCTCCACAAGAAAGGCAAAACACCTGAAGCCGGTGCACGCTGGGTTCCATACTTATGGAAGTGGGCGTGAGATGCACGGTGTAGCGTGAGTTCACAGAATTAGCATGCCAGTTTTATTATGCAACCCAAAAGAAAAAGGCCGACTTCATGCATGAAGTCGGCCTGTAGTAACCACTAATTATTCTGCCAAGGTAATAGTGGCACTTTTAATGGTAACTGTTCCTGCCGTTGCGAAGAATTGAAACCCGAACCCAACCGCATCAACCAAACTAATATCCGAGCAGGTGAAGGTAACGTCCTGATTTGCTACCAGCGCAGTCCAACCGGTCCAGCAGGTAAATTGACTGTTGGCCCAGGACGGTGAATAGGCATAGAACTGCATAATGCTATCCATCCCGCCGCTGCGATTAGTTACAAAAGCCTCATCAAAATTAAATACAACACTCATTGTGGCATTGGTCATATTGACGGGCGTGGCTGATTCATAAGAAGCGCCTTGATTACTGGCGTTTACAGTGAACTCAATATGGCTAGCCGATTCATTTTTTACTACGCCGCTATCCACATTCCAGTTAGCGGGACTGGTATCAAGTACAACCAGATTACTCACGCTGGATGAAGAACTGCTGGGCACGCTGGAAGCTTGAACAGAAGAGCTCATCGCTGAACTCGAAGTTCCAGCTGATGACTGGGCCGAAGAACTCGATGAACTACCGTTCAATTTACCAGAGCCTATTAATAGCCCATCAAGCACTTGTTGATTATTGACAGCCGGAGTACCGCGCTCAAACACCTCGCCTGTATCCCAAAAGAATGGCAGCATGCCATTTTCAATTGACGCTTGGGTGACATATTGAGCGTAATAAGCGCGCGACGCGAGATGCTTGGGATAGTCAGAGCAAGCTTCCTCAGAGCGCGGCCTTGCAGCGAACTCTCCTAACACAACGGGGATGCCTTGGTCCGCAAATTTTGTTTTCATTTGGGCAAATTTCGCATCAACAAACCCCTCTTCCTCGCGAGTCGAGTTGCGAAAAGTATCCGTTTCCGAATGGTTGCCTTCACCCCAGTAACAAAAAAACTGTAAGGTTCCCCAGTCAGCCACTATATCTGCGTCCTGGTTGGTAAAACTAAATGGGTAAAAATGCACCTCAGCCATTTGGCGACCCGTTGCAGTGTCGGATGGCATAACAAACCAATTATTGGTAGCCAGATCAATGTCGGTTTTTGGGGCTTGGATTATCAACACGCGATAAGCGTTTTTACCGCCGGTGGAACGAACCGCATCGACAAATGTTTGGTGATACTCATCAAGAACAGCAACTCTTGATGCAATCACAGAGGCTGACTCGTTGTCATTAGATGTATCAGGCTCGTTGGCGCTCGCAAACATGACATGTTCATCGAAGTCGCGCAGATGTGTGGCAATTTGTTCCCAATAAGCTTTTTGTTTGGCTTTTACCGCTTCTTTCTTGGTTTCAGATTCAGCGGCTTCGTGAAAACTTCTCTCCAACCAGCCACCATCCCAATGGATGTTAACCATCACGTAGAGCCCATTATCCACCGCATACTGCACCACTTCTTTCACGCGATTAAGCCAAAAATCACTGATTTTTCCAGTAGTTTCATCAGCGTACTGATCCCAGGATACGGGGAGCCGAATCGCGTCAAAACCCCTGTCCTTGACCAATTGAATATAAGCCTCAGAAACCTTCGGGTGGCCCCAGCAAGTCTCTCTCTGTGTCAATTCCAGCTGCGGGCAATTCGTTGCTTCCATTTGGTTTCCAACATTAATACCCAGCTTCATTTTGGCAGCCAACTGTACCGCATCACTTTCCATGCCCGTCATATCAGGAGCAATGGGATTAGTGTTGTAACTGGGGTAAAGAGCGGTGCTGGCTGATGAAGCAGCAAGACTGGAGGAGCTTGCAACTGAAGAAGAGCTCACAAGGCTGGATGAGCTGGCTTCAATCGATGAAGATGAAATTGCGAGACTAGAAGAGCTTGCCACAATCGAGGAAGCGGCAAGGCTTGATGAACTTGCATCCGCCGACGAAATGGTAATAACGGATGACGAACTCATAGCAACCGATGACATAGCGAGGCCGGATGAGCTCATATCAACCGATGAAATAGCAGGGCTCGATGAACTGACATCAGCGACTGAAGAGGCAAGACTAGACGAACTGGCGTCGACCGATGAAGCATCAACACTAACTGCGCTCGACTGACTGGATACCGACTCAACCATTGACGAGACACTACTCGAACTGGCACCCGAGCCTGATCCTGAACCGCCACAAGCAGAAAGCAGCGAGGCAATACTTAGCACTAACAATGCATTTATTGTTTTCATAACAGGGATCTCAATACTTATTATTAATAGATGTGCGATCAACCGTACAGCAAGTACGGTTGATCGCAGCCTATTGAAACCCCTGGTAATACTGATATCGCTTTTCGGAAAAAGGTTACCAAAAAACAAAAAGTGGAAGTTTTTTTAACGTTAGTGGTAGTTTGACAAGGGGGCGATGCTGCCCCCGATTAATAAACACACGCTTCCTGTTTATTCTTCACAAAATAGCTTTTGAAATTCTTCGCGGTCTTATCCATACAACCTTCCAAATTCAACAAGCTTACGCGGCGAAAATCTGTAGGGTGACTCTCTGCTTGCAGGGCGATGTAACCACCGCTGTTGGGTGTGCGGTCGTCCCATTGCAAACCGGTGTATTCCAATACTTTTTTGCCGTTAATAAAGTGTTCGGCTTTTTCGCTGCCATGCACTAACAACTCGGCAGTTACCCATTGCTCGCCGTGGAAGGTGTCGCTATTGGAATTGATGATGTGATCTTCGGTAAATTTGCCGTTGTAAACCACATGGGTACCGGGGGTACACAGGTTGCCGGTAGTGCGCGGGTTTACGCCATCGCCACCCAACAATTGGTATTCCATGCTGCCGGGGAAATCCTGCTTAACACCCATAGTTTTGGGGTCTTGCGTGTGATACATGATGCCGTTGTTGCGGTACGCCCATGCCGGGCCATTTTTAACCTGATCCCCCACAAAACGGTACTCCACTTTCATACGGTAATGGGAGTATGGGCCGCCGTTGTAAAAAATATGACCGAAGTGATTATTGAATTCTTTGTACTGGTCATAGCGCATTTTCATAATGCCGTCTTCGACGCGAAAGGTATTAAACGCATTGTCGTTCAACTCAAAGCCACTGATTTTCACGCTCCAGTTGCTTAAATCCTTACCGTTGAACATCTCAATCCATTCTTCTTTGTCCGGGTCATTTACGGGGGGTTTTGCGGGGGCGGCTTGTACCGAGCTTGCCACTGCGCATAGCAACATAGCTGCCAGCAGGTGTTGTTTGAATCCATGGATTGTCATAAATAGCTCTCTTTCTGCTGTAATGGATATTGTTATTAATATGCTTATTAACACTGAGAGCAGAAATCTAAACCAATTATCGGATAAATGGCAGGAGATTTACAAAACCAAACTAACCACAGAGACCAGCCATACAAATCCAACACACAAGCCCGCTACACAAGCCAGGCATCGCCATAGAGCTGATCGTAACTGGGCAGTTTTACAATGTCGCAGCCAACGCTTTTGAGGAAGATCACCTGCCCTTGCGACAAATCCCGCCCGGCGTGCAGGTAATAAGCGGCGCGTCGCCGCATGGGATAGGTTTTGAAGTATTTAGCCCGCTCGATCAGCAGCCAGCGCAGAAAAATTTCCGAGGTATCCAACCCCAGCCCAACAAACACCAGATCATTATTAAAAATACACTGCAGCCAGGTGTTGCAGCCGTTCCATTGGCCTTGGGGTTTTTCGGAGTACAAGCGCTTATCGCCGCCCTTATGAATTAAAGCGCGTGCGCGCTCAACAGAACCCATGTAATGGCTGAGGCCTAAACGAATACTGCGCGAGTAACGCTTAATACCGTTGATGTGCCAAATCGCAAATTCTTGTGCAGGGTCATTAATCGCGTGCGCTGCAAAGTAACTCGACCAGGGATAAAAATCGGTAAAGCGGACACCATCGGTGTGGTGCAATTGAAGGCCGGCACAATCAGAGAGGGTTTCATCAAAATTCGTGGTTAATACCGGCACCGCATATTGTTGCGCCCAGCGCATCAGGCGAAGGTGATGTTCTTTTGCTTGCCAACCATCCAGAAAACAACAAAATTCTTTTTGCAGATTTTTACTCACCGCATTGCTGCTTAAATCCAGCGCGTCATAAAATTCGGTAAGGGAAATGCCCAGCGGAATATCTTTAGGTTCGTCGTGTGTATGCCGTTCCCACAGCTCCAGCAGCATCGCATCCCAAGAGCTAAGCCCCGCATCGCTGTTGTAACGATTAATACCGTTACCGATGATTAACGCCATGTGTGCGTGATTATTTTTTAGCAGGGCTTTCAGGTTCATTGTTATTTTTATCTACAGTGGATATCAATAGCTCACGCCTTTACGCTATAGGCTCGCAAACGCTCTATTTCTGCTTGAGCAAAAGATATTTGTTGTTGCGAAAATTGGTTTAGATCGATATCAGGATAAAGCCCGGAAAAAGCCCTGCTCTGCTCCTCAATATTAAAGCCACCAACCCGATTAAAGTGCTCCCGCAATAACGTTTGTATTGCTGGCACTTTACCGTAAGTATTTTTTAGTCCATTCATTTGTTGGATAAAATCAAGCACACCAGTTTTTCTTGCGCTAAATTTACCAGCCAACTGTAGGTCATGCTGCAATTCCAATAGCAATTCATTAAGGCGGATTTCATCTAAATGAAAGCGGCGATACTTAAAATACAAAACCAATAACACCGCCAATAATACGGCGGGAACACCATAGCGAATAAACTCTGGAAACTGTTGCATCAAATTGGGCAAAGTGAGTGGTAATACAATACCAATACCGTGAGCAGCGCTCCAAGTAAAACGCAATGGCGCTTTACATGCCTGACAAACAAATTCTTCCCCTTGTACTTTTTGTAAATCGCGTGAGCCGCAACAAGGGCATGTACCTAATTTCATTATTGTTTCCTTGTATTAAAACTGTTGGAGGCCGTAATTGCCCCCAATTACTGTTCAGTAATTACCCCGCACGCGTCGCCAGAATCGCCGCAATATCCAGCGGTTCGCGGTACAGCGCAAATTCAGTTTCGCCAGTTTTGATGGCGAGGATCGACATGCGATCGGCGAGTTCATTGCCCTGTACACCTACGTGACCATTCACATGTAGCACTTGCACTTTGTCTTTCAGGGTTTGGTGTAGGGAATAAATCTCTTTAATCAATTCCAGATTTTTAATCTCCCCACCCTTCTTTTTCCAGCCCGCTTTTTCCCAACCTACGGCCCATTGCACAACACACTGAATGGAATACTGCGAGTCAGAAAAAACCGCCGCCGTTTTGCCCTTGGCGATTTCCTCTTTCGCCAGTAGCAAACCTTGGTGTAATGCATTTAATTCGGCGGTGTTATTGGTACCGTTCGGGTTATACAAACCATACCAAAGCTCAGCGATTTTATTATCGCGATACAACGCCAAACCTGACCCCGCTTCACCGGGGTTTGGTTCACAACCACCGTCAGTAAAAATTTTCACATCCACCGGCAAGGCATTTACTTCTGCCGCGTTATAGGTTTTGATCTTCGCAGCAGTTGCTGCACGCCCACCCGTTCCCGCCGTCGGTTTTGCACCACCAAAAGCTGCTTCGGCTTCTTCACGGGTTAAAAATGATTTATACCGCGCACCGGTAAAACCATCGATATGCTTTTTACACGTAGCCCAATCCGTAAAAATCCCCGTCTCGCGCCCTGCCCATACCACATAAAATTTTGAAGCCATTACACTCTCTTTCTTTTAATTTAAAATCGAATTATCGTCTAGATTCGTACGCATTGTTGAGCAGAGTTAATAAAAAACCGTTTTTATTAACGATAGATTCTTCGTTTAACTTAATCCGATAACTTCTCCACCTAGTATCGTAATCGAGCATATCCAGTTCAGCTGAATTTATAATGTTGTCTGTTTCATCCTCTTTCGGCAATCTAATCTCTAACCGCAGACCACTCTTTTGAGGACGCATTATGGCGAAATTATATGCACGACCATCAATCCAAAATCCAATGTAATATTTGTTGTAACTTAACTCAGCATTTGGGGCGAACTGATGCACTAGCTCCAATATTTTATCTGCCAAACCTACAGTTTTCTTTGTTCCTCTAACTGACTCCCAATAGGATCTGTCAGTTGGCTCAGAAATTTCCTCATCATCACCGAGATAACCCAATTTCACCGTATCTAATACCTTGGTAAAAAGAAGACCCACACCACCCTCTGTTTCTATCGCAGTTACTTGAATGGCCATCAGAGGAATAAAACCATTAAATAAGCTAATCACATTAAAAAAACGAGATGTAATATTCTCCGCTATGATTACAGCTGTATGGTCATATTGAGGGTATTTTTTCCTTTCTATATCCCAATACTCAATAGTTCTAATTAAATGAGATTCATCCGTTGCTCCCAATTGAATTTCAACTTCATACCTCCCATGTCCGTCGGCATCCTGAAGTAACAAATCTAATCGACCCGCACCTGGATGAATGCGCTCCTTATCTTTCAGTAAAACATCACCGATACCTAGAACACTGGGATCTTGAGCAATTATGTCCTGTAGCCATTTTTCAGTTAGCACAGGATTACTTTTTAAATTTACTGTTTTCAATTTTTTGAAATTCACTATCGATCCTCTTTTAAGACCCCAGTAATTAAATACACTTTTTTAGAGTTCAAACGCTACTTTACTGTGGCTTTCATCTGCCCCACCAACCTAACCGCCACCCAAACCAACGCCCCAACTGCACCAATCAACACCAACCAAAACAAAATGGTTTTCCAATTGATATCTATTTGATGACGGACGAAGGAACCAAGGTTAGGATTCAGGGGTTCTGCGGTTACGGATTCCCATTGCACGTCTTTCCCTGCCATAAGTTGGGAGAATATTTGCGCGCTAACGGCTTGGTGGTCGGCGGTGGTTTGGTTGTCTATGGCGATGTTATAGGGGGCGGTGTTGTTGGCGATAAATTGTAAGGTCTGTGCTGTGCGGTGAAATACCAGCGCAGGTGTTAGCGTGGTGCGCACTAATTCGTTGAGTTCAACGCGCCACTGCGTATCGCTGTTGCTGTAAATACTAATGGCGTCGCTGCGCTGCCATTCGCTGCCGACTTGGGCGTTAAACCAAATACCTTGATGCACTAATTGCCACGGTTGTTTGCTGCTGCGACGGGAAAAAACATTGAGGCGATCACCGTATTGAATGTTGCCTAAATTCAGGCTCACTTGACTAACCGGAGCGATATCGTCGCGGGTAAATTCCCATGCGGCGACGGCTGAATTATTGTTGTGGCGTTCAGCGTGTAAAGCAGAGCTTTGTTTTTCTGCCAAGGCTCCCTGCACTTCCCAGGTGTCAGCGGTGGGTGCGTTGGCAATTTTATCGGTATTTTCAATATGAACGCTGGTGAGTTTTAAATTGTCGCCACCGCGCGTAAATTTTAAGCGCAAATAGGCATATTGCATTTCATTCAGGTTTAGCGCGATTTTATTGCGCGTTAAATACTCGCCCTCTTTCTGCAATTGCACCAGTGTGGTGTTGGTGATAGGTGTCCAGTTGGTCATATCATTGGTGCCACTGACCTCCACTTCCAGATATTGATGCGCCTCGTTAATCGGCCAAAGAATAGCCAAGCTGTCAACACGGGTTCTTACATCGCTCAAATCCACCACATAAAAATCGGTAGCGGCAGTTTGGTTTTCCGCTAAGGGGTTGTTGCCCTTCTCTACACTGACGGAAATTTCGTTATCCGCCAAACGAATAGAGGCGCTGCTTAATATCAACAAAGTTTCTGGCGATGCACCGACCGGCACCGGGAAATAACGCACAGGCGTTTGTTGCGTTTGCACGCTGATTTTTGTATCCGGCGCGCTAATGCGGTACGGCAGCTTATTGCCTTGTTGATCGGTAACGATTAAATCTTTTAATTGTGTATCGGCACTGTAGCGATAAATATCGTGGGTTAAGGTAGTTTGCACATAGCTGCCAGTGGCAGCGTCAATTTTATATACGGGTATTATTTCAGCACTACATACCGCACTAAAACCCAGTGCCATTCCAATAGAGGTCAAATACTTTTTAATGGAATTCATTTTTTACTTCTCATTAAGATAGAAAAATATTAATTCAATAGATGGTTACTATCGTGGATAGGCAATTTTTATTGTCTCGTCCATACCCCAAGTCGATTCAGCTTTAAATGTAAGATCCCTATCGGCGCCTGAAATAGCCAAGTGACGGTTATTTAACCAGTTAACGCCAAGGTCATTTTGGTTTGGCGCACCATCAATGATGAAAATATTACCCGCCCCTTTGTTGAGCACTTCAGTAGCCGTAGTTATAGAAATGTGTGTACTAAAGCCTGTCGTAGCGCCGCAGTCATATTGAAAAACCACTGCTTTATACTGACCATCCGGTGAGAACACTTCTGCATAAATATCATGCCCACATGCATCATCAAAATTTAGCAGGTACATAATGGCAATAAACCCAGCCACAAGTATGAACCCCACCAGTAACCATTTTTTAATTGTCATTTTTTTCTATCACAGGCTCTACCGCTTTTGCCTTTGCCGGAATCGGCGATAAATAACCAATCAATAACATCAACGCGCCAACGGCCATAAACGACACAACGCCTGCCAAGGTGCCTGCGCCGCTTAAATCTTTCAGGAATAGTTTTGCGACTATCAGGGCAAGTAAACCGGCGCCGAGCATCCAGAGTTTGCGTTCTTGCAGACGGCGGGAAATATTCATAACAACCAACGCGCAAATCGCCCACAAAATGGAAAGCGACATTTGTACGATGGCAGAATCCCACATTACTGCGGCGACATAGTCCACAGCCGCGTAATGGTGAATTGCACGTAGCAGCACCAGGTTAATCCACACAAAACCCAAACCACCGAGCAAGCCGTAGCGCAACTCGGCGGGTGCTGTGTGCAAATTAATAAAGCCGCGCTTAATGGCATAAGCAACAATCGCCAATACAGCGGCTTGTGCTAAATCCAGCGGATTGAGTATGGGTAAATAAAATTGATTGGTGATACCGGAATAATGTGAAGCAACAACAAACCAACCGAGTAATAACAGCAACAACGGCGCAGGAATATAATTTTTATAATCCGCCGGATAAGCCGCAAACGGCCAAATGGATTTAGGTGTGAAATACAACAGCGCAACCAAGGGCACAACCAAACACGCAAACCACAATACCGCCGCACTGGTGCCATACCATTGCATAACACCCTGCCAATGACTTGCCTCCCAATACACCAGCGTGAATAAAAACCACGCGCTTAAAATGTGCCACACACTTAATAAACCGCCGGATGACAATTCGCGGCGGCTCCATAAAAAGCGATATTGCACCGCAATAAATAAACCAAGCACCAATAAACCCCACCCCTGCAAGGGATAAACGCCATAACCGATAAATAAGCCTTCGCCAAAATTACGCAGCGCCCAGAGTGACGTTAAAGGCAATAACCAAAAACCGAGCGACGCCAGTGACGGCCAACTTAATTTTTTACTTAACCCGATTACACCGGCAACGGAGACGGCAAAAAAACCAATCAGCGCGGCAAAATGCTGCTCGCCCGCCAGATGGGCACTTAACTCCATATAACCCGCATGCAACCACCACAGCCACGCAATAATTTGCGCAATGGCCGCCAGGTGTTTTTCGCTCGACCGCAACGCGGCAATAAAACGATCTGCAGTGAAGGCAATCGCCAGTGCGGCGACAGACAGGATCAGCAAGCCGATAAAATCACCGCGAATAATCGGCAAGGAACCAGCGCTAATACCGTCAATCAGTAATGACACCGCCGCTGCGATATACAACAAATAACCGGCACAGCGCGGTAGCAATCGCTGCTGACGCAAACCGACCCAAATTAAACCGGCAGCCTCCAAGGCCCAAGTTGCAGATGTCCACTGCGCGTCTAACGCCAGCGGAATGGTGAGCGTGGCAAAGGTCACACCCAAGGCGATAAAAGATTCAATCAATACCCGATGGGTTTGTTGGTATTTTGCCCAGAGCACGCGCGCCAGCGTGATATAAATTATCGCCAGAATTAATGCACTAATCGCCAAGCCGTATTCAGTGTGTTTAAGCAGCGCAGTTTGCAAACCGAAACCGACAATCGGCAAACCAAATACCAAACTGCCATCCACCAAACCTTTTAAATTGGGCGGTTGTTTGAGTGAGAATAAAATCGATACGCTTAAATAAAGCGCAAAAAACGCGAGCAAAAAAGGCTGGGTGCTGGCATATAAATGCGGCTCGTATTTCAATACGCCCCAGAGCGAGGTAATGACAAAGGTAAAAACAAAGCCGACCCAATTGAGCAAGCGCCAGGTTTTAAACCAGGCAATGGCGAGAATGCCGAGGTTAAGTAGCAGATAAAAACTAAACAGCCCGACATGATTCCCGGAACCGTCCGAGGTGAGAATGGGCGCAAGAAAACCACCAGCGGTGGCCATTAGCGCCAGTACTTGTGCATTTTGGATAACGGCGAGTAGCACACCCAGCGCAACAATAATCAGCATTAATACCAGCGCAACACCAGTAGGCATCAGTGCATACATTTTGGCCGCCGCAAATACCGTGAGGTACAGCGCACCAATACCACCGCCCTGCAATACCAGCCCGTAACCACCCTCACGGTCACGGGTTTTCCAGCCGAGCCCAATTAACACCAGTGCAATGGCAGCCACTATTGCCATGCGTAATTCCAGCGGAAACATGCCTTGGTTCGCGGCGTACTTCACTAAAAAACTCAAACCAAAAAACATCACTACCATGCCGATACGCACAATAGGATTGCCTTGGGTGAAAAAATCCTTCAGATATTGCTGCAGTTTTTCAGCGGCTTTTTCCACTGCATTGGGCTGGCGAGGCGGGCGCTCATAGCGCGCCGCTGCGGGTTGATAAACAGTTTGTGATTGCGGCACTGTTGTTTGACGTGCGGCAGTTTGTGGCGGCAATTGCGGTTGCGCCGGCGGCAACTCAATACCATGCTCCTTTAAGCGCTCATCCAGCAGAGTTTGGTGTTGAGGAGGTTGGTGTTGCGGAGCTTGTTGCAGCGGCTCCGGCTCTGCATTAACAGGCGACACTACCGACACCGACTGTGCAGTAACAGGTTGCGCAATCGGCGCGGGTGGAATCGGCGGGGATTGCAGTTGTTTTACATCGCGCTGAAGGCGCGTAACCTGACCGCTGAGTTGAATGATTTTGGTGATCAAAAACCCCAGCGCGCCGCCAATCAGCCAACCATTTTCATAAAATGCCGCTTCACCCAAGCCCATCCCGACCAAGGTGAAAATAATCAGTAAAACCATAGAAATTCCTTACGTGTATTTTTATTTATTATCATCAACAAGCACTTGTACCGTTTTCAGCGGTTCCAATACCTTTTCATGCTCCAACTGCCAACCGACGGACGCGCAGAGTTGTTGCATCATTAATTGAATTTGTTTTTGCGCAATTTCGGGTAAATCGCTCGCTTGCGCTTTGTCCTGCATCAGCTTTTTGGCTTCGGCGAGAATTTCGGTGTAATCCTCGTTATCAAACTTATTGAGCAAGCCTTGGTTGATGTCATAGAACTTGTAATCGGTATCGATAGAAATAATTTCAGGGTCGGCAAAGTGCTCGATAACCAGCGTGCGGCTTTGGTGATCGCGGCGAAAACGCATTTTGGCAAAATCGTAACCTACCGATACTTTTGCTTTGGCGACGACCAAGGCCTTGCTGTTAGTTTTGAAAATGCCAAAGAAATCTTTTTTGGATTTGTGATCGTATATTTCGGTGAAATAACCTTCGGCTAATACCACCTTAAACACCTTTTCGATCCGCTCCAACAGCACAAAGGATTCAGCAGCAACATCCTGCTTGGGAGGTTTAAACTTTTTGGCGTAGTACCAGCTAAATGCCTGCCAGGCCGCAACCCCGCCAATCAACATGGCCACTATAAAAACGAGGAAATCCATCAGGTTAGTCCTTAATTAACAAACACTTGTCAGCGACAAAAGCACACTCGAAGTCGCAGCAGCTTAAACGGGCTTGGCGTCAAAGTCTAATTGCCGCAGCCGAGGCTTGATAAGGTAGAATGCAACCCCCGTAACGGCATAGCCCGACGAGATTCCATGCCCGACTTTACTGCCACTACACCTCACGTTATTCCGCTTGTTTATCAACCAGACTCGGCTCACTGGTTCGCTCTGGTGCGCCATTTACCCCATGCTGTCTGGCTGGATTCCGGCCACCCGCAGAGCACGTATGGGCGCTTTGATATTATCGCCGCTGCGCCGCAGTGCTTGGTGGAAACACGTGGCGCGAACACATCCATTCGTTACGGTGATGGGCGCACAGACGAATCTGCACTGGATCCGTTTTATCTGCTCAAGCAATTTTTACCTGTCGATCAATTACCCGAACATTCAAACAGCGACCTGCCTTTTATTGGCGGCGCACTTGGCTATTTTGGTTACGACCTCGGCCGCCGTTTGGAAACCATGCCTAATCTTGCTCGAAATGACATAGCGCTGCCGGATATGTCAGTCGGCATTTACCCTTGGGCGATTATTCAGGATCACCAGCATAAAACCGCTTGTTTAGTCATCAACACTGAGCTGGGTCAACGGCTTGGCGGTGCTTATAACTTTTTGGAAATCGAGCAGCTCTGCGCCTTAGCCGCTAAAAACCCAGCGTTCCACGAAGCTATAAATTGCATTAGGAGTGATCAAAAATCGTTCAAAATCAGTGAGTTTGAAAGCAATCTTAAAGTAGAAGAATACCAACAAGCACTGGCCAAAATTCACGACTACATTCGTGCGGGGGATTGTTATCAAGTCAATTTTGCCCAGCGTTTCAGCGCGGAATTCAGCGGCGATCCGCTTATTGCTTACCTCGCCCTGCGCCAAGCACTGCCCTCACCCTTCTCGGGTTTTATGCAATTGGAGACTGGTGCGGTGCTGAGTTTATCGCCCGAGCGGTTTATTCAGGTGCGTGACAAGCGCGTGGAGACCAAACCGATTAAAGGGACGATCAAACGCGGCGCGACCTCCGAAGAGGATGCCGCCAACGCCGAATGGCTGCAAAACAGCCTGAAGAATCGCGCCGAGAATGTGATGATTGTGGATTTGCTACGCAACGATTTGAGCAAACACTGCGCACAAGTACGGGTACCCACGCTCTGCGAACTGCAGACCTTTGCCAATGTACATCACCTGGTGAGCACCGTGACCGGTGAGTTAACCCCCAATGCCACCGCCCTTGACCTGCTACGCGATGCTTTTCCCGGCGGCAGTATTACTGGCGCGCCGAAGATTCGCGCCATGGAGATTATCGAAGAGTTGGAGCCCACCCGCCGCTCGCTTTACTGTGGCAGCCTGGGATACATCAGTGCCGACGGCCAAATGGATACCAGCATCGCCATCCGCACCTTGGTATGCGATGGCGAGAAAATTCACTGCTGGGGCGGCGGTGGCATAGTTGCAGATTCAGAAACCGAACAGGAATACCGCGAGTCCATCGCTAAGGTAAGAGTGCTGATGGATACACTTGAAAAAGAATTTGGTTCTTAAATTTGAAGCCCGTTTTCGAAACACGGACTCTTCTTTCAAAAACGCATGAATACATCCCTGTAGCTCCCTCAAGTCGTCCCTGACTTGAGGGTTTTGAAAGAAGAGTCCGAATTCCGAAAACTCAGTGCCAATTACAAAACATCTACCCCATCAATAGAGGAGAAAATAATGCTTATCCAGGATCATCAAATCGACTTAAACACCCCTACCGGCGTTATGCGCTGCTATGTATATCGCCCCAAAAACACACCCGAAACCGCCGGCAAAAAATTCCCTGCGATTATTCTTTACTCCGAAATTTTCCAGCAGACCTCACCGATCCGTCGCAGCGCGCAAATTATGGCGGGCCACGGTTTTATTGTGATTGTTCCGGAAGTGTTCCATGAATTAAACCCTATCGGCACAGTGCTGGGTTATGACGATGCCGGCCGTGATAAAGGCAATGCCGATAAAGTCGCCAAAACCCTGGAAGCACACGATAGCGATACCCAGGCGATGATCGATTACGCGCAAACACTGGATTATTACTCCGGCAAAATCGGCGCCATGGGTTTTTGCCTGGGCGGTGGTTTGGCCTATCGCGCGGCCATTAACCCGGCCATCGCGGCCACTAGCTGTTTTTATGCAACGGACATTCACTCCGGCTTAACACCCTCCAACCCCGGCAATGAAAGCCTGACTCGCACCGGTGAAATTAAAGGGGAATTGCAGATGATTTGGGGCAAACAAGACCCGCATATTCCGCCGGAGGGGCGCGCAAAAGTTTATGCCAACCTGGTTGCGAAGGGAGTGAACTTCACTTGGCATGAGGTTAATGGTGTGCATGCTTTTATGCGCGATGAAGGCGAGAGATACGATGCAGAGTTGCAGCTGTGGGGTTACCAAACAGCACTGGGCATGTTTAAGCGAGTGCTCTATTAGTGGTAATCAGTGACAAAGGAGGTGTTACGCTACGGCTCAACCATAATATTTTGTAACAAGATCAATATATGATCGTCCAAGTGAAGTAGGTATTGAACTAAACGTTAAAACACCTGATTCACCTTGGAGTTACGATGAAAATACCAACTCAAAAGAACAACAAAATCCTTACTGAACTGGTTATCGGAGCACTGATTATTATCCTCCTCAAAGGGATGTTTTTGTTGGGTGTTGGCGCCACAAAACAGCAGTGGGCACCGCCCTTGATAGAACTCAATCAACAGCAATAAAAAAGGGGCAATCATATGAATGATTGCCCCTTTTTGCGTTATAGCGATTAAAGCCCTAATTACAAACTCAGTTCACGATTACTCGCTTTGATAAATTCTTTCTTCAAATCTTCATAAGTGTGAACCGCCGGGAATTGCGGGAATTGCTCGATCACATTTTGCGGTGCATGGAACAGAATGCCTTGATCCGCTTCGCCCAACATAGTGGTGTCATTGTACGAGTCGCCAGCGGCGATTACACGGTAGTACAAGGTTTTCAGCGCTAATACAGATTGACGCTTTGGATCGCGTTGACGCAGGGTGTAGCCAACCACCATGCCGCGCTCATCTATGTTCAAACGGTGACACAGCAGTGTTGGGAAACCCAATTGGCGCATCAGCGGTTGGGAGAATTCATAGAAAGTGTCCGAGAGGATGATCACCTGGAAGCGCTCGCGCAGCCAATCCACAAACTCAACTGCGCCCTCGAGCGGCTTGAGAGTGGCGATCACGTCCTGAATTTCTTTTAAGCCGAGGTTGTGTTGCTCCAGAATGCGCAGGCGCTGCTTCATTAATACATCGTAATCAGGGATGTCGCGGGTAGTGGCTTTAAGCTCTTCAATGCCGGTCACTTTCGCAAATTCAATCCAAATTTCGGGGACCAATACACCTTCCAAATCCAGACATGCTAATTCCACAACAACCTCCAAGACGGTTAATAATCAAGCTATTAGGGGTAAAAAGAGTGGCGGCAATCTACCCTTTTTACCCTGCTAAAGCAAACCTGAATACCGCGCATTACTTGGGCTGGAGGCGGCGCCTCTGGTATCCTTACTGCCTCTTAAAAAGAATGACCGTGAGTAGCCACCATGACCGATAGCCAAATCAATCTTGTTGATCTTGAAGCCAAGTTGCAGCAAGAAAGCCCCCAGAAAATCATCAAATACGCCCTGAGCCAATTCGAGAATATCGCGATTTCTTTCAGCGGTGCCGAGGATGTAGCGCTGATCGAAATGGCGCGCAATTATCGCCCCGATGTACAGGTGTTTTGCCTGGATACTGGCCGCCTCCATGCCGAGACTTATCGTTTTATCGAAAAGGTGCGTAAACACTACGGTATTAAGATCGATGTAGTGTCACCCGATGGCGACGCGGTGCGCGCACTGGTGCAAGAGAAAGGCCTGTTCAGTTTCTATGAGGACGACCACAAAGAGTGCTGCGGTATTCGCAAAATCGAACCGCTACGTAAAAAACTGCTGACAGTGGATGCCTGGATTACCGGTCAGCGCAAAGACCAAAGCCCTACCCGCGCGGAAATTCCTGTCATTCAAGACGACAAACTGTTTGCCCGCCCTGGCGACAAACTGACCAAGTTCAACCCGCTGGCTAATTGGTCATCCAAAGAAGTGTGGGATTACATCCGTATGTGCGAAGTGCCCTACAACGAATTGCACGAGCGTGGGTTTATTTCCATCGGTTGCGAGCCCTGCACCCGCCCCGTTGCACCCGGCCAACATGAACGCGAAGGTCGCTGGTGGTGGGAAGAAGCCACTAAAAAAGAATGTGGTTTACATGCGGGCAATGTGAAGTAACCGCTTGTGAATGGAACATTTTAAAATTAAGACCTAAAAAAACGCCCGGTTTAAAAAACCGGGCGTTTTACTTTAGGGTATTTATTTACGAACAAACGGGGGGCAAAAGAAAAACTCAGCGCAAAAGAAAATCTAGTTAGACATTTTAGCGATAACACCCAAATTACAACCTGTCACTACGTAACCGCCGCTAATCGACTGAACCTCATTACAGAGCCACAGATTTTTGGGCCAATTGGGAATCCCCAATAATAATTGGCTCGGGCTACCAGGGCTGGCATCCATAATATAAATGGATTCCAATAACAGCCAGGATGAACCTGCACTCATTGAACTTGCATAAATATCAAAAAAGTTAAAACTGAAGTCATTTATTGAAACTGGCTCAGGTAAATCAATAATAGTTTCTTTAACTGCGCCGGGTTGCTGGCCACTGACAGACTCCCAATTACTTCCCATGACCGTTAATTCGAGATCCTGATTGGAGGAGCTCCCACCACGCGCACCAACAATGGTTACAAACTTGATTTTAGAAACCGCCATAACTCACTCCTTTTTTAAGTCAAAAAATTGCCAAATACTCAGGCCACCTCGCACTGAGTAGCAAGTGTTGAGCATAGGAGCCTCGTTATGAGTTGTCTATCGATATGCTAATTGTTCATCGATATTGGCGCGCAAACCAATATTTTTCACAGTTACAACAAACTGAAAAAAAACAGAATTTTTATGTTCATTAAAAAACCTCATCCAACGTACAAGCAACCAAGGCTTTCTCACCCAGAGACTGCAAAAATGTTGGCAAGCATTCAATCGTAAACTCCGGG
>Ga0307408_100001096_pt1 | contig 20679 bp, 18 predicted proteins | sample 322Cmetagenome_FD_202116 | JGI IMG/M metagenome (GOLD analysis project Ga0307408, IMG submission 202116) | Maize rhizosphere microbial communities from greenhouse at UC Davis, California, United States - 322HYB-C-3 | ecosystem: Host-associated > Plants > Roots > Rhizosphere > Soil | place... | reverse complement strand
GGCGTTGCACCCTATGCCGTCGTCCCGGATAACGCGCAACGGCTTTGGCAAACAGCGTTGCGCATGATCGCGCAGGGCGGGCGTTAGTATTTCCAGAACACCGGCGTAATCAGCACCAGCACCGTGAGAATCTCCAGTCGACCCAGGAGCATGCCGATGGTCAGCAACCATTTGGCGGCATCCGGCAGCGAGGAAAAATTGCCTGCCGGGCCGATGATCGTGCCCAGCCCCGGGCCGACGTTGCACACCGCGGTGGCGGCGCCGCTCAATGCTGTCGTCCAGTCGAGCCCGATCAAGGCCAGGCCGAGGGCGATCAGGGCAATGGTGATGGTGAAGAAGAACGAGAACGTCAGCAACGAGCGCAAAATCTCCTCGTCGATCGGGTGGCCGTTGTACTTCTTCTGGATCACCGCGCGCGGATGGATCAGTTGCTTCAAGCTGCTGACCAGCAGCGCCGCAGCCACCTGGAAACGGAAAATTTTCAGGCCACCGGCGGTGGAGCCGGAGCAACCACCTACGAAGGTCAGGTAGAAGAACAACAGAATGGCGAAGCTGCCCCACAGCGTGTAGTCGCCGACGGCAATGCCGGTAGTGGTGACGACTGAAGTGACATTCACCGCTACGATGCGAAACGCATCCCACCACGAGTAATCGCTGTGCTGCCACAGCCAGGTGCCGACCAGCAGCCAGGTAACCACCAGAAACCCGATGAAACCGCGCACCTGATGATCCTTGAACAACGCGCGGCGGTGGCCACGCAAGGTCGCGACATACAGGGTGAAGGGCAGGCTGCCGGCGATCATGATGACCACCGCGACCCAGTGAATCGACGCTTGCGGCCAATGCCCGAGCGAGGCATCGGAGGTCGAGAAGCCCCCCGTGGAGATCAGCGACATCGCATGGTTGATCGCTTCAAACGGGGTCATGCCGCAGACCCATAGTGCCAGCGCGCCCGCCGAGGTCAGACCGAGATACAGAAACAGGATGTATTTGGCCGCCACATGTGAGCGCGGCGTGACTTTTTCCGACCAGTCCGAGGACTCGGTCTGGAACAGACGCATGCCGCCGACCCGCAGCAGCGGCAGGATCGCCACCGCCATGCCGATGAAGCCGATGCCGCCGAGCCAGTGCAGCATCGAGCGCCACATCAGCAAGCCCGGCGAAGCATGGTCCAGGCCACTGAGCACGGTGGAACCGGTGGTGGTGATGCCGGACATGGTTTCGAAAAACGCGTCGGTGTAACTGATGTGGCTGATCAACACCATCGGCAACGCCGCGAAGGCACACACCACCACCCAACTGGCGGTCGTCAGCAGGTACATGTCACGCGGGCGAAGTTGCGCCGTCTCGGGGCGCCCGCGCACCACCAGCAACAAGCCACAGACGATAGTAATCACGCTCGACCAGAGAAACGCCGAGAGGTCGTCGCTGCGCTCGAACGCCACCAGCGTGAGCATGGGAATGGCCATGCTCACGGCGAGCGTGATCAGGAAGATGCCGAGGATGAAACCGATAAGCCGCAGTGCTGCAAAAGACATGAACGTTCGTCTGCTGAAATAACGGCGCGTAGTATCGGGTGTCGACATGGCGAGGGCGTAAAATTTGCGTAAAATTCTCGACTGAGCCGCGACTGGCGCTGATGGCCAGCCACGGCAGTGTGACGATCAGCCGACCAGATGCAGAAACTGCATGTGTCGTTCGTACTGATCGAGGATGTCGCCGATTACTTCCTCGCGGGACCAGCCCATGATGTCCTGGTCCTGGCCGCCCTCGCGCAAGTGCACTTCGGCGCGGAAGTATTTGCGCTCCTCGTCCTGGGTATCGGCCATCACAAAGCTTGGCATGGTGTAAGGATGTGGCCGCACTTCGTAGATGAACTGTGGATTGTCAGCGCTGCCGACGCTGAGCCGTACGCTGTTGTCTTCCAGATCCTCGACGGTGCAGACGTAGCCTTGCTTGCGCCATTCCTCGGCGACCGACAGGCACGCCGGTTTCGCGGTTTCGGCAATGAAGCGCAGCACATGCGCGCGACGCGGGAACATCGCCATGGTGCGCAGGCGTCGTTGCCAGCCGCCGGGATGGCGGCTGACCCCAGGCGACAGCGATTGATAGCGCAAGCCGCGCTTGGTCGCGTCGAGTTTCAAGGCCTTGAGCAAGCCGCGCATGCTGAAGAGCAGGGTGATGGTGAAAGGCAGAGCGCTGGCAATCGTCGCAGTTTGCAAGGCCTTGAGCCCGTCAGCCAGGAGCAGGGCGATCGCTACCAGACCCATGCTTGATGCCCAGAAGACCCGCTGCCAGACCGGCGTGTTCGACGATCCGCCCGAGGCGAGCATGTCGACCACCATGGCGCCGGAGTCCGCCGAAGTGACGAAAAACACCACGACCATGACCACCGCCACCAACGAGATCACCCCGGAAAACGGGAAGTGCTGGAGGAAGGCGAACAACGCCAACGAGGTATCTTTATCAATGGCCGCGCCGAGGTCGGTGATGCCTTCAGTGAGGATCATGTGAATCGCGGTGTTGCCGAACACAGTCATCCACAGCAGCGTGAAAGCGGCGGGCACCAGCAGCACGCCCATCACGAATTCGCGAATGGTGCGGCCACGGGAAATACGCGCGATGAACAGCCCGACGAAGGGCGACCACGCCAGCCACCAACCCCAGTAGAACAGGGTCCAGCCGCCAATCCAGTCCGTCGGTTGGTAGGCGTACAGGTTCAAGGTGCGGCTGACGATTTCGGTCAGGTAACCGCCGGTGTTCTGCACGAAGGTTTGCAGGATCAGCACGGTAGGGCCGAGCACGATCACCATCAACAGCAGCAACACCGCCAGGCCGAGATTGAGCTCGGAGAGCCGGCGCACGCCTTTGTCCAGCCCGGTGACCACGGAAATGGTCGCAAGGCCGGTGGTGGCGACAATCAGAATGATCTGCACGGTGGTGTTGATCGGCACACCGAACAGCGCGTTGAGCCCGGTGTTGATCTGCGCCACGCCAAAGCCCAGCGAGGTCGCCACGCCGAGCACGGTGCCGATGATGGCGAAAATATCGACCGCATGACCAATCGGCCCATGGATGCGATCACCGATCAACGGATACAACGCAGACCTGAGGGTCAGCGGCAGGCCGTGGCGGTAGCTGAAGTAGGCGAGGATCATCGCCACGATCGCGTAGATCGCCCAGGCATGCAGGCCCCAATGAAAAAACGTGATTTTCATGGCTTCCCGCGCCGCTTCGACGGTGCTGCCGTCACCCACCGGCGGGTTGAGAAAGTGCATGACCGGTTCAGCCACGCCGAAGAACATCAAACCGATGCCCATGCCGGCAGAGAAGAGCATGGCGAACCAGGTGGTGCTGCTGTAATCGGGGCTGCTGTGGTCGGGCCCGAGTTTGATGTCGCCGTAGCGACTGATGCCAAGAAACACCACGGTGCCGAGGATGATCGCCACGGCCAGAATGTAGAACCAGCTGACATTGGTGATGATCCAGTTCTGCACATTGGCGAACACCACTTGCGCGTGGGCCGGGAATACGCTGGCGTAGATCACCAGCAACAGCAAGAGCACGCCTGAGGTGTAGAACACCGGCGGGTTGAGTGTCGGAGCGGCGCCCGTGTCGGCCTTGTTGGTCATATGGGTCTCCTGAGGTCGGTCACAGCGCGTTATGCGACTGAAGGGAAAATCGCGCGGCGTTTCAGATGACCATAGGGGACGGGCGTCGTTCCGCAACGCCTGGGCGGCGTTTTTTTTACGCGCACCGGTAGACCATTTACGCTTTGGCGATCATTCGTTGCAGTGCGTGGACGACATCGCGGCGGGACTGCTCAGTGATCGCCCCCGGATATTGATCGAACATATGCGGGGCGCCGGGGTAGACATGCAACTCGACGGCGACGCCAGCGCGCGACAATCTCATGGCGTAGGCAACGTCTTCCTCGAGGAATAGATCCAGCGCTCCGACCGAAATAAACGTCGGCGGCAAGTCGCTGAGGTCTGCCTGCAAGGCCGGTGAAAACCAGCCTGCCTGTTGCTGGTCAAGCGTCTGTTTGCCCTGCAGGCATTCCCAGCAAAACCGGTTCGCCTGGGGCGGCCAGCCAATCACCCCCGTGGTGTCGTTGCGCTGCGGCGAGTCTGCCGTGCCGGTGCGGTGATCGAGCATCGGGTAGTTCAGCACCTGACCCGCAATCGGATAAGCACCACGATCCCGCGCCAGAATCGCCAGCGCGGCGGCCAGTCCGCCACCGGCGCTGTGGCCCATGATCAATGCCCGGCCAGCATCGACGCTGAGCGCATGCTGATGGGCAACTATCCAGCCGAGCGCCGTGTAGCAATCTTCAAGCGGAGTGGGGAAGGGATGTTCAGGCGCCAGTCGATAATCGACCGCGACGATCAGCGCCCCCAGTTGTGTGGCGAGATCGGCCAGAGAGTCATCGGCCATTTCCGGTTGCCCGAGGACGAAGCCGCCGCCGTGAATATAGAGAATGACCGGACAGGGTGTGCTCTGTGGGGCGTCGTCAGGCCTGTAGAGACAAAGACGCAGTTGTTCGCCGTCGTGCGCCGTGGTCCATACGCTTTCGCCGCGAGCCTGTTCCTGGGTTTTGAATGTTGCATGCACGCGCGCTCTGATCGCCGGTAAGGTTTGCAGTGACCAAATGTCTTTGCCAGACGCCAGACAATCGCGAAACGCCGGATCGAGCAGTTCATGGGGTTGCACTGTTCTGCCTCCTTTCCTCGATGACGGGGCGCCTTCAGTCAAAGCGCCCCGCACTGATAAAACTTACAACCAGGCCTTGATCTGCGCACACACCGCCGGCGTCGAAATGCCGTAGCGATCATGCAGGGTCGGCAACGCACCGGCGTCAAGGAACGCGTCGGGCAGGGCGATCTGGCGGAACGTCGGCGTCACACCGTTGCGCAGCAACAGCCCGGCAACCGCCTCACCCAAGCCGCCGATGATCGAGCTGTTTTCGGCGGTGACCACCAGCCGCCCGGACTTGCGTGCTTCAGCAAGAATGGTCTGTTCGTCCAGCGGTTTGATGGTCGGTACGTGGAGCACGGCCACATCGATGCCGTCAGCCTGAAGTTGCTGGGCCGCTTCCAGTGAGCGCATGGTCATCAAACCGGTGGAGATGATCAGCACATCGTTGCCGGTGCGCAGGGTCTTGGCCTTGCCGATTTCGAATTGATAGCCGTATTCGTCGAGGACCAACGGCACATTGCCGCGCAGCAAACGCATGTAGACCGGCCCCTGGTGCGCAGCGATGGCCGGCACTGCCTGTTCGATTTCCAGCGCATCGCAGGGGTCGACGATCATCAGGTTGGGCATGGCACGAAAGATCGCCAGGTCATCGGTGGCCTGGTGGCTCGGCCCGTAGCCAGTGGTGAGGCCGGGCAGGCCGCAGACGATCTTGACGTTGAGGTTTTCCTCAGCAATGGCCATGCAGATGAAGTCATAGGCGCGGCGCGACGCGAACACCGCATAAGTGGTGGCGAACGGCACAAAACCCTCGCGGGCCATCCCGGCGGCGGCACTCATCAGCAGCTGCTCGGCCATGCCCATCTGGTAGAAACGCTCCGGGTGCGCCTTGGCGAAAATATGCAGGTCGGTGTATTTGGACAGGTCCGCAGACAGCCCGACGATGTCCGCACGCTGATCGGCGAGGGCCGCCAGGGCGTGGCCGAACGGCGCCGAGCGGGTCGCCTGACCCTCGGAGGCAATCGAGGCGATCATCGCCGACGTGGTCAGGCGCTTTTTGACCGGCTCGCCGGTCGCAGACGCAGTGTTGGCGGCGTTGCTCATTGGTCTTTTCCTTCTTCGAGGTTGCGCAGGGCCAGGTCCCATTCGTGTTCTTCGACGCGAATGAAGTGGGTTTTTTCCCGGGTTTCGAGAAACGGCACGCCTTTGCCCATTTTCGTGTCGCAGATGATCACGCGGGGCTGGCTGCCGGGGTGGTTGCGCGCGGCATCGAACGCCGCGACCAGCGCGTTGAGATCGTTGCCATCGACGCGCTGGGTGAACCAGCCGAAGGCTTGCCAGCGATCGACGATGGGCTCGAACGAGAGGATTTCGCTGGAATAGCCGTCGGCCTGCTGGTTGTTGACGTCGACAATCGCGATCAGGTTGTTGAGCTGCCAGTGCGATGCCGACATCACCGCTTCCCACGTCGAGCCTTCGTTCAGTTCACCGTCCGACAGCAGGTTGTAGACGAAGGAAGACGAGCCTTTGCGCTTCAGGCCCAGGCAAGCACCCACCGCGATGCCCAGCCCCTGACCCAGCGAACCGCCGGTGATTTCCATGCCGGGCGTGTAGGCGGCCATCCCCGACATCGGCAGGCGGCTGTCATCCGAACCGTAGGTTTCCAGTTCGTCGAGCGGAATGATCTCGGCTTCGATCAGCGCTGCGTACAGCGCAATCGCGTAATGGCCGATGGAGAGATAGAAACGATCGCGCTGTTCCCACTCCGGATCTGCCGGGCGATGGTTCATCGCATGGAAATACGAGACGGCGAGCAGGTCGGCGGCGCCAAGGGCCTGGCCGACGTAGCCCTGGCCTTGAACCTGACCCATGCGCAACGCGTGGCGACGGATATTGTGCGCACGCTCCGCCAGACTCAGGGATGCAGCGTTTGAAGACTGAATTGTCATGATGAAACTCCGTTGATTTAACGATTGACCAGGGCGGCAGGGATGCGCAGCACCAGGGCGGCGCCGGCGAATAACACGCCCGTGATCAGGTACATGCCGATGGCGCTGGAACCGGTCACGGTGGTGACCCAGCCAATCAGATACGGCGAGCAGAAGCCGGCGAGGTTGGCGAAGCTGTTGACCGCAGCGATCCCGGCAGCGGCGGACACACCGCCCAGCAGCGTGGTGGGCAGCATCCAGAACAGCGAAGTCGCCGAGAGAATTCCCGAAGCCGCCAGGCACAGGCTGAGGATCGACAGGGTCGAGTTGCCGCCCATCATTGCCGCCAGACTCAAACCGATCGCCCCGGCAATCATCGGCACGATCAGGTGCCAGCGGCGTTCGCGGTGTTTGTCGCCACTGCGGCCTACCAGCAGCATCGCGGCAATCGCGCAGAGGTACGGCAGACTGGTCAGGAACCCGATGTGCAGCGGGTCGGAAACACCCGAATTGCGCACCAGCGTCGGTAGCCAAAAGGTGATCGCGTACTGGCCCATCACCACACAGAAATAGATCCCGGCGAGCAGCCACAAACGCCTGTCGCGAATGAACTCACCGACCGAGGCGTGGGTGACTTTTTGCTGGTCGTCTTCTGCCAGTTCACGGTTGATCAAGGCTTTTTCGTCGTCGTTGAGCCAGGTCGCCTGATGCACGCCGTCCTTCAGATAGCTCAGTACCAGCAGGCCGACGAGCACGGTGGGCACCGCTTCGAGGACGAACATCCATTGCCAGCCGGCCCAGCCATGCACACCGGCAAAATGGTTCATGATCCAGCCGGACAGCGGGCCGCCAACCATGCCGGACAGCGGAATGGCGATGAACCACAACACGGTCATGCGCGCACGCCGGTAGGACGGGAACCAGTAGGTCAGATAGAGCAACAGGCCCGGCGCCAGACCGGCCTCGGCAATCCCCAGCAGAAAGCGCAGGGCGTAGAACTGCCACGCGGTTTCGACGAAGGCGAACAGCGCCGAGACGATGCCCCAGGTGATCATGATCCGTGCGATCCAGACCCGCGCACCGACCTTGTGCAGGATGATGTTGCTGGGCACTTCGCAGAGGAAATAGCCGATGAAGAACACGCCGGCGCCCAAGCCGTAGACGGTTTCGCTGAGGGCCAGATCGTTCATCATTTGCAGCTTGGCGAAGCCGACGTTGACCCGATCCAGATAGGCGCACAGGTAGCACAGCATCAGGAACGGCATCAGCCGCCAGGCCGTTTTGCGATAGGCAGAAGAGCGCACGGTCGAAACCGCTTCGAGCGACAGGGTAGTCATGGTCTGATCTCTTGTTTTTATTGACGGCCAGACCCTCAGGCCCGGCTGCGTCATCGATCCAGAACCGCACGGGCCACGCAGGCCCGCCCAGGTGTTGTCAGTGAATCAGCATGCCGCCGTTCACGTCGAGAGTGACGCCGGTCAGATAAGAGGACAGGTCGCTGGCCAGGAACAGCGCCGCGTTGGCGACGTCCTGCGCCTCACCGAGACGACCCAGCGGAATGCCGTCGATGATCGCGTGGCGGCGTTCGTCCTGCATCAGGCCGCCGGTGATGTCGGTGTGAATCAAACCGGGGGCGATGGAGTTGACGCGAATGTTGTCCGGCCCCAGCTCACGGGCCATGGCTTTGCCCAGACCCAGCACACCGGCCTTGGCGGCGCTGTAATGCGGGCCGCCGAAAATCCCGCCACCGCGCTGCGCCGACACCGAAGACATGCAGACGATGCTGCCCGAGGCCTGCTGGCGCATCAGCGGAATCACCGCTTGCGACATCAGCAAAGTGCCGCGCAGGCTGACGTCGAGCACCTTGTCGTAATCGGAGTGACCAATCTCGAGGGTTTTCAGCGGCTGGGTGATGCCGGCGTTGTTGACCAGAATATCGATGCGCCCGAAGTGCTCGATGACCGCAGCGACGGCCTGTTGCACCTGCGCTTGATCAGCGACGTTGGCGGCGAGGCCCAGATGACCTTCGCCCAGGGACGCGGCGGCATCGCGCGCGGCGGAGGCGTCCAGATCGAGGATCACCACCTGTGCGCCGTGTTGCGCAAACGTGGTTGCGGTAGCGCGGCCGATGCCACGGGCAGATGCGGCACCGGTGATAATTGCGACTTTGCCTTTAAGAAGCATGGAGGAGTCCCTCAAATTGTTTTTATTGGGTCGGTCCGTGAAGAACCGATGACTCAGCTTGTCCTCCAGGGCGGGGGCGAGCAATAACGCGAATGTCATTCAATGCTGAAAAAAATTCAGCACTCGTCAATCCGGCTGGCGAGTGATTGAATGCGAACAGCCCAAAAACCATAAAAAATCTAACGGAGCCGCCATGCGTACCGATTCCGATGCCCCTGTGATCCTGCCACCGCTGAGAGCAATTCAGGCCTTCGAGCAAACCGCGCGCTTCGGCAACGTCGCCCGCGCCGCCGAAGTGCTGGATCTGACGCCGTCAGCAGTCAGCCATCAACTGGCAAAACTGGAAGGCATGATCGGCCGGCAATTGTTCGTGCGCGCTGCGCGCGGTGTGTCGCTGACGCCGGTGGGCGAGCAGTATTTGAAAGAGGTTTCCGGGATTCTGCACAGTCTGGCCGTGGCCACCGAGCGCGCGGCCAGCGATGTCAGCCTCGATTGCCTGCGGCTGCATTCATCGCCGAGCTTTGGCCTGCTCTGGCTGATGCCACGCCTGGAAGCGTTTCGCGCCAGTCATCCGGACATTCAGATCAACCTGTCCTGTTCCTACGAATCGCTGCATTTCAGCCGGGACAAGATCGACGTCGATATCCGCCATGGCACGCCGAACTGGCCGAGCTATGAAGTGCGCACGGTAAGGAATGAAAAATTCGCCGTGCTGACCTCGCCGAAGCTGCTCGCACAGCGACCGGTGCGCACGGCGGCGGACCTGCTTGATCATGATCTGATTCTGTCGGAAGCGACCCTGCTGAAGTGGCCGCAGTGGTTCGCCCAGCACGGACTGGCGCGCCCGGAGCGGCCTTATGCGCTGAGCTTCGACCGCTCTTACATGTCACTGGAAGCCGCCAGTCACGGGCTCGGCTTTGCCCTGGAAAGCACCTTGCTGGCGCAAAAGTATCTGGCGGCCGGCACGCTGGTTGAAGTGGCACCCGAAGCATTGAGTGCAGCCGTGGCGGCCCATCATCTGGTGTTTCCCAAGGCGCATTCGACGTTTCCTCGGGTCAGACGCTTTCTCGAGTGGATCGAAAGCGAGCTGGGCCATGGGTTCGTCTATTGAGCTGGATTGACCTCAGGTCGGGATCGCACCGCTGAGCACGGCAAACGCCAGCATCACCAGACTCACGCCCCAAGCCCAGAAAAACGTGTACATGATGTGCTTGCGCAACTCGACCCCGGCCAGCGCCAAAGCGAGGTAGACGCTGGGCACCACCGGGCTGATGGCGAAGCCGGTGTTTTCGCCGATCAACATCGCCCGCGCCACCGCTTCCAAAGGCACGCCGGCAGCGACCGCTACATCACGGATCACCGGCAGTAGCGCAAAGTAGTAGGCGTCGGGCGAAAAGATCATCCCCAGCGGCACGCCGAACGCACCAATGATCAGGTGCAGGTATTGCGCAGAGCCGTGGGGCAGGGCGTCGATCAGCGCCAAGGCCATGTCGTCGGACATTTTTGCCCCGGACAACACGCCGAGCAGCACACCGGCCGCCATCATCACCAGAACCATCTGCAACGCATCGGCTGCATGCGCCTTGATTCGCTCGGTCTGCGCTTCCAGCGAGGCAAAGTTAAGCGGCAGCGCAATGCCCAAGCCGACCATGAAGCAGGCATACAACGGGAAAATACCGCTGAACAGGCAGGCGAGGATGGCGACGGTCAGGGATACGTTGAGCCAGTAACGCCACTGGCGTGGGGACAGCGCGTGTTCACGTTCTTCTGGCTGGGCCAGTGTGGCGTCGAAACTCGATGCTGCGCCCAAGGATTTCGGCAACCGACGCTGCGCACGCAAACCCAGCCATCCGGCAATCAGCAGCAGGCAGGCGAAGCCCACCAGTTGCACCGGAACCAGCCCCATCCACAGCGCTGTCGCGTCGAGCCCGGTGGTGGCGGCTGCGCGAGCGGTGGTGCCGCCCCAAGGCACCATGTTACCGACGCCCGCCGTCGTGCCGACCAGCAGCAAGAGCATGTTCGGGCTCATGTTCAGACGTTTGTACAGTGGCAGCAGTGCCGGAATCGTCAGCAGAAAAGTAGCGGCGCCGACGCCGTCCAGGTGCACCACAGCCGTCACCAAAACCGTCACCAACGCCACGGCCAGCGGCTTGCCGCCGGTACGCCGGATCAGGAAATTCACCAGCGGATCGAACAGGCCACGATCACGCATGATGCCGAAATACAGGATGGCGAACAGAAACAGCGCAGCGGTCGGCGCTACCGTGACCAAGCCGTTCTTGATGAAGTCGCCGATTTGCGGCGGTGCGAAACCGGCCAGCAGGCAGACGGCGACGGGGATTGTTGTGAAGCCCACCACCGGGCTGATTCTGCGGAGCAAAATCAGCGCGATGATGCTGAACATCATGAAAAAACCCAGTGCAGTGATCATGGATATGGCATCTCGGTATTGTTTTTATTGTGCGATTCGGCCTGTTACGTCGGCCCGGTAAACCTGTCAGCGGCGGGCGGTCAACCCGGCGCGGGCAGGCGCAACGACAGCAGCAGATAGCTCAGGCTTTTGCCATGGCGGTCGAGCCCCGGGCTGCGATTCACCCCGCCTTCGAGCGCATCGTCGAGGACGAAATTCAGCGCCTGCAGGCTATCGATCTCATAACGCTGAACGCGTGAAGGTCGGCGGCTGGCGAACTGTTCGGCGACGCGCTCGACGGTCAGTTCGCGCTTGAGCCAGTCGTAGTGCGCGGCGTCCAGCGGCAGGACCACGACGCTGAGGATATTGCCTTTATCGCCGGCGCGGGCGTGGGCGAAATCAGCAAGCGTGACAAGGGCAGTCATCAGTACCACTCCAGGCGCGTCTCGATTTCATCGCGCGCAATCAGAAAACCGTGGGTGGCGATCGACTCGCTCAAGTGCCGGCGAACGCCGCCACCGCCAGCCGGGCCGTTGGTGTAGAGGGACTCGACCTCGGCCAGCAGCATGTCGACCAGGGCGCGGTCCTTGTGTACCAGACCGACCCTGACCGTTACATCGGCAACCTGCGGCGCTTGCGCCAGACATTGGTTGAGATAGTCGCCACGGGCATCGTTGAATAGGCTGGCGACGCCGGCAATGTCGATCCACGGCTGCACTTGCGGGGCCAGTTGATCGAAGCGTTGCAGGAGGATTTCGCGGGCAAGCTTCGCCCGATCGACCGCGCCGGGGCCGGCATAGGAAATCTCGGCCTCGCCAAACCACATGCCGCGCACGCCCGCCAAACCCTTGAGCTGCGCGGGACGCGCGTGGCCCTGAATACCGCTGATGGCCACGCGATCATGGGAGAGGGTGGTCAGGCGTGCTTCGCCAAGGTCGAGCACCACATCCGGCGTGAGGTAACGGCGCGGGTCGTGGACTTCATACAGCAATTGCTCTTTGACGGTGCGCTCGGTCACGCAACCGCCGGAGCCAGCCGCTTTCGTAATGACCAGCGTGCCGTCAGCACTGATCTCGGCAATCGGACAGCCCAAACGCGCCGGATCGGGCACGTCCTTGATGCCAGGATGGCCAAAATAGCCGCCGGTGACCTGCGTGCAGCACTCCAGCAGATGCCCGGCGGCTGTGGCGATGGCCATTTTCTCCCAGTCATCCGTCGCCCAGCCGAGGCCATGGCGGATCGGACCCACGGCCAGCGAAGGGTCGGCAACCCGACCGCAGAGGACGATGCCGGCGCCGTCATTCAATGCCTGGGTGATGCCGTCGGCGCCGGTATAGACGTTCACCGAAACCACATCGTGTTGCGCAACGTCGAGATCCAGCCACTGCTCAAGACGTTGCTGTTCGACGTGCAACAAGTCATCGCCGAGCACGCAGGCGATCTTCAGATCAGCGTGGCGTCCGCCCAGTTCGGCACGTAACCGTTGGGCGGCCGCGCGTGGATTGGCCGCGCCACCATTGGTGATGATCGGGATGCCAGCTTCGATGCAGGTATCAAGCACCGGGCGCAGAAAGTCGAATAACCGCGCGGCATAGCCGCTCTCCGGGTCAGCCTGTTTGCGCAGCTGCGCCTCGGCGAGGGTGCGCTCGGCGAGCAGTTCATACATCAGATAGCGTTTGCCGCTGCGGCTGGCCAGATCCTGCGCCAGGCGCAAACCCGCGTCGGGGCGATCGTTGGCGAAACCTGCGCCACAACCGATATGAATTGTTGTTGTCATTACGTCGGACTCGGCATGTGTTCGAGGCCATCATGCGAGCGTTGGATTGTTCTGTGAATTTTAAATATTCTAAGAATTAATCCATTAATTTTATCGGTCGAGCATGGACATCAACTTCCGCCAACTGCGCGCCTTCATCCTGATCGCCGAGACCTCAAGCTTCACCCGCACCTCAGAGAAACTGCACGTCTCGCAACCGGCGCTGAGCTACATCATCCGCAAGCTCGAAGAAACCATCGGCCTGCAACTGCTCGCGCGCAACACCCGCAGCGTCGAACTGACCCCGGCCGGCGAACACTTCCTGCCCCAGGCCCAGGCGATGCTGCGCGACATGGAAAACGCCGTGCGCGACGCGCGTGAAACGCTGAATCTCAATCGCGGCAGCATTCGCTTGGCAGCACTGCCGACCGCGGCGGCGTCGTTCCTGCCGGAAATCATTGCCGCGTTCATGCACGAGTACCCCGGCGTGCAGGTATCGCTGCGCGATGGGCGCGCCGGGGAGGTGAGTCATTGGGTACAAAGTGGCGAAGTCGATATCGGCATTACCTCGCGGCCGGAGGATCTGTCGGGACTGGAGTTCGACGCGCTGATGGACGACAACCTGGTGCTGCTGGCGCGCCGGGATGCGCTGTCGGGTAGCACTGGCGAGCGCTGGCAGTCGCTGCCTTATATAGCGCTGACTCGGGACACCAGCATTCGTCCGCTGGCGGATGCGGCATTGGGGTTGTTGGGTGTGAACGCTGAATGTTCGTGGGAAGTTGCGCACATGAGCACGGCGGCGGCGCTGGTGCGTGCGGGGTTGGGGTTTACCTTGCTGCCGGCCAGCGCCACGAGGTTTTTGCGTGTTGATGCGGAGGTGGAGGTTTTGCAGGTTGAACAGCCGCAGCAGCGGTCGTTGGGTTTGTTGCAGAGGAAACCGTTGAAGCAGACGCCGTCGATGCAGGCGTTTGTGCGCTGGTTGAGTGGCCAGTTTTGTGAGGGTGCAGAGGAAACGGGTTTTTAGGGTCCGCTGCCGGGCCCGTGCAGCACCCTAAGACCTATCGCGCTGGATTCTTTGGCGTGGCGGCAGATTCCGCACTCTCGAGAAAACCTCGCGCCAATTGCTGATACAACTCAGGTCCCATTCTCGAACTGACAGCCTTGGCAATCAAAGCGACCGCCATGAGACTGATCACCATGCTGTGGCTGTCAATCATCTCCATCACAATGATTGCGGAGGTGATTGGCGACTGAGTCACGGCAGCCAGAAAACCAACCATGCACAGTGCAATGGTGGGCTGCGCGGCCAGGTGAAACAGTTCTGCGCTATTGGCACCGACTGCGGCCCCTACAGCGAGCGAGGGCGCGAAAATACCTCCGGGAATGCCAGAGAAGTAGGTCACAACGGTCGCCAGGAAGCGAGTAATGGGCGCGTGCCATGGCAGGACTACATCGGAGGCGATGACCTGAGAGGTAATGCCGTAACCACTACCGAATGACATTCCGCCACTCAGCCAACCCAATAGAGCGACGACCAATCCACAAATGCCGGCAAACCACACGGGGTGCAGCCGTCGCCATTGCCAGATGATGAAGTGGGGATACCGCTGCGGCCATAACAACATTCGGCTAAACAAACCACCTAATAGTCCACACCCAATCCCTATCACTAATGCCGGGACGACGAAGTCAATGTTGATGTCCTGAATACCAAAATGACCGAAGTAGTTGTAGTTTCCTTGCAAGGCAATCGCAACCATCCCGGAGAGGATGATGGTACTAAGAAGAACGCCGCTGGTACGGGTTTCCAGTTTGCGTCCAAGTTCTTCTACTGCGAATGCGATCCCGGCCAGGGGCGTATTGAAGGCAGCCGCGATACCTGCTGCGCCTCCCGCCAGAATGAGATCCTCGCTGCGCACGATTCGCGCATTGGGCAGGAAGCGGTGAAAGAAGTGCATGACAGAGGCCGCAACCTGAACCGAGGGGCCTTCACGCCCGGCCGAAAAGCCGCCCGTCAGCGCTAGTGTTCCGAGGCCAATCTTGGCGAAAGCAATGCGCAGTGAAACCAGTCTTTCAATGGGCTTGCCTTGACGCGCTAGCCGTGTTGCAGCGATGACCTGAGGAATTCCGCTGCCTTGCGCACCCACGAAAAAGCGGGTCGTCAGCCAGACTACGAGCATGCCGATCAGTGGGGTGTAAACAAGAGGAAGCCACGCTCGCTCTGCGGCCTGTTGCGCAAATTGGGCCAAGGCCATGTCCGCGAGCCTTGCGAAAGCCACTACCAGCAAGCCGGCAATGGTTGCCGCGATCCACAACGTCACCCTGGTGCGCCAGCGCATGGAGGCGAAGCCGCGGCGTAACAGCAATATCGGTTTGATCACCCGAAGAGCTCCCCTTGAAGTCGCCATATTGACCGCAAGATTAGCCAAATAAGCAGCTCGTTCCAAACGGCTTTGGCACCTTCGCAATTCCTCGCAGTACCCCCTGCAAAAAGGGATATGATCGCGCTCAAACGACTCAGACCTCACATGACTTATGGCCATCGATTTACAAACGCTCTACCCCAAACTGATCCACCTGATGCTGGATACGGTTTTTGTGGTTGACGAAAGCGATCACATTGTTTTTGTGAGTGATGCCTGTAAGGCCCTGTTGGGTTACCTGCCTGATGAGCTAGTTGGCACCAATATCACCCGTTATATGCACCCCGAAGACCTGGATGCGACGCGGGCTTCGATTACTCGGGTCATGAGTGGTCAACCCCATTTTGATTTCCGGAACCGTTACATCCGCAAGGATGGGGCCGTCGTGTACATCCTCTGGGCTGCATTCTGGTCGGAGGAAGTGGGTGCCAGGATTGGGGTCGCAAGGAACGTTACAGCGTTAGCTAAAGCCGAGGAGGAATTACGCTTCCTCGCTCACCACGATCCGCTGACGAAGTTAACCAATCGGTCGCTCTTTAGTGATCGCCTGATCGCTGCGCTGCAGACTGCACAGCGCCAGGGTAGTGAGCTGGCTTTGCTGTTTCTGGATATCAATGACTTCAAGAGTATCAACGATCTTCATGGCCACGCAGCGGGGGATCGTGTTCTGTGCATTGTTGCCCAGCGTCTAAAGAGCTGTGTGCGTGAGATAGATACCGTAGCTCGAATTGGTGGCGATGAATTCACGGTGCTGCTGACAGACGTCACGTCGAGGGACGCGATCTCCCAAAGGCTGGATCAGATTCACAAAGTAATGTCTGAGCCACTGCCCCCCGAATTCGGCAGACTCAAGATGCCATTATGCAGTATCGGCGTTGCCTATTATCCGGAGCACGGGAGCGATGCCGATACACTGCTCACTCATTCTGATAGTGAAATGTATCGTATGAAGAGGTATCGCAACGTGGAAAGTGTGAGGCAGATCAAGGTCGACTAAGACGTTTCAGATTATCAGTGCCAGTTAATGTCATCCGCGTTCAACCACTGGGGAGCTGACCATGACTGCGATCGGTGAGGCATGGAAGGCGGGGTTGTTGGGACGCGGACATTGGATTCGCAATCTGGTGTCTGGCGTGATCGTCGGCATCGTGGCACTCCCGCTGGCCATGGCGTTTGCCATTGCCTCTGGCGTCAAACCCGAGCAAGGCATCTACACCGCCATCATCGGTGGCCTGCTGGTTTCGCTCTTTGGTGGAAGCCGCTTGCAGATTGCCGGGCCGACCGGTGCGTTCATCGTGATTCTGGCGGGCGTCACAGCCGAGCATGGCGTTGACGGTCTGCAAATCGCCACGATGATGGCCGGGGCGATATTGTTATTGCTGGGGATGGCCCGGCTCGGCGCAATCATCAAGTTCATACCCGACCCGGTCATCGTCGGCTTCACTGCGGGCATCGGCGTGATCATCTGGGTCGGGCAGTGGAAAGACTTTTTCGGCTTGCCGCAGGTTGGGGGAGAGCACTTCCATCAAAAGCTCTGGCATCTGCTTCAGGCCCTGCCGGATCTTCATCTGGCCACGACCCTGCTGGCGGTACTCAGCCTTTTTCTGGTCATCAGCGCGTCCAGAATTCCCGGCCTCAAACGAGTACCTGGTCCACTGATCGCCATGGCGGTCGCGACAGCGATACAGTCCACCTTTCATTTCGACGGGGTCGCCACGATTGGCAGTGCATTTGGTGGCATACCGCAAGGCTTGCCAGCGTTGGGCCTGCCGGAAATCACACTGTCGCGTGTTATCGACCTGATTGGTCCGGCATTCACCATCGCCATGCTTGGGGCAATCGAATCGCTGTTGTCTGCGACGGTGGCCGATGGCATGGCAGGTACCAAACATGACTCCAATCAGGAACTGATCGGGCAGGGCGTTGCCAACCTGGTCACGCCGTTGTTCGGCGGTTTCGCCGCTACCGGTGCGATTGCCCGCACGGCAACCAATATCCGCAATGGCGCCACCAGCCCACTGGCCGGCATTACCCATGCGCTGACCTTGCTGCTGATTATTCTGTTTCTCGCGCCTCTGGCTTCAAACATCCCATTGTGCGCGCTGGCCGCGATTCTTTTTGTGGTCGCGTACAACATGAGCGAGCTCAAGCACTTCAAGCGCATGGTCCAGCGCGCCCCGCGAGCAGACGTTTCGATCCTGCTCATCACCTTCGCTCTTACGGTGTTCAGCGACCTGGTGATCGCCGTGAATATCGGGGTCATTCTCGCGATGCTGCATTTCATGCGCCGCATGGCCTCATCGGTGGAAGTGCAGCAGGTCGTCGAGCACGATCTGGAGGAAGAGCTGAGGGCTAACGGACAGACTCGGCTGCCACCAGGCACTTTGATTTACACGATTGAAGGGCCCTTGTTTTTCGGTGCGGCAGAAACCTTCGAGCGCGTCCTGGCTCAGACGCATACCGATCCGCGCCTGCTGATTATCCGTTTGAAGCGCGTACCGTTCATGGACATCACAGGATTGCAGGTGCTTGAGGAAGTCATCGAACAACTGCGTGAACGGCACATCGTGGTGAAACTCTGCGAGGCGAATACGAAGGTGCTTAACAAGCTCGACAAGGTGGGGATTCTGCAAGCAATCGGCGCGGAGCATTACCACGCCGACTTCAAAACCGCGCTGGTTGAATCGGCTAATCTTGCAGAGGAAACACCAGTTCTCCGAAAACCAACTCCGTGATGACGTTCAGTCCACGCCTGCTCGCGGAGCCGGGTCGCCGTTAGTTGCTAAATCGCAGAGGCCCGAACGCTCGGTATGAATCGATCAAAGAATCGAAAAGCGAAATATCCGAACGACTTCTAGCAAAGAGCTGGGCACCGACGACAGCAGCGAAAATTGCGCGGGCTCTGGATTCACCCTCACTTGATTCGCACACCTTCGCAGCCAATAGAAGCTTGCTTAACCATGCAATGTTGACATCAGCAAACGTCTGAATTTCTTTTGTCATCTCAATGGGCAAAGTATCGGTTTCAGCGCCCATGAAACTACCCAGACAAAGGCGATTGTCGGCCTCGAGCGATCTACGGAAGATTTCAGGAAAGCGACGCAGAGCGTCTATCGGAGAGGGGCTTTCTGATTCGATGGCCTCTAGCGCGAGCGCACCGTCCTCCCAATAACGTTTGGCAACCGCAATACCCAGTTCGGCTTTGCTTGGAAAATGGTAGTAAATACTCGCCGCTTTGATACCAACAGCTTGCGCAAGGTCGCGGAAATTCAAACCATTGTAGCCCTGCGATTGGGCAATTTTTTTGGCCGCCAGCAGAATGGCTTCTTTGGAGTTGACGCTCATCTTGGTGCCTTTCGTCTTGGGACGATCTTTCAAAATTGGGAAAGCTAATTTACAGCAAAGACCTACCGTGTGACAGGTAGAGTGTTGGCGGCTAGCCGTGAGCGCAACGTGACTTGAGTGCTCAAGTAGAAGCCGTCCATCATGGTCAGTAAACGGCAATCGCAAGCCGACATTATTGAGATCACTACGGTCACCGAGAAGGCCAGGGCTGTGGCGATCTCGGCGCACGTAGTTTCCATTGAGATGTTACTGGGCTGGCGAATCCAGCTCAGGAATGCCGCTGTTCCGATCAGCGTAGGCCGCCTGGAAGCTCGGACGTTTTGTCCAGCGCTGCCAGTACGCATCCAGGAACTCAAAACGCTCGTCCAGTGGAGTTGCATTGACCGGGAATTTCGAAAAGGCGATCGCGGTTGCCAGGGTAATGTCCGAGAAGGTCGGGGCATCGCCGCCGAGCAGCCATTCGCGGCCGTCTGACAGATGACGATTGACCAGTGCAGCGTGAGCCAAAGCTTCCTTGCGGCAGTGTTCGCCCCAAGCCTCATTCTTGGTCAGTTCCAGCTTGAACCCCAGCCCGGTGTGCAACACGTGGAACGCTGTAACGATGCGGTACAGGATGTGCACCCACACCCGGTTGTCCCACATGTTATCCAGCCCCTGTTCCAGGGCGGTCGCGCCCATTATTTTGCGACCGGGATACTCTTGGTCAAGATAACGAACGATGGCAGCCGTTTCGGAAATGTAGCTGCCGTCTGCCAGTTGCAGGGTGGGAGTTTCGCCCCACGGATTCATATTCAAATGACGCCAGCCACGCTGTTCGCCTAAGGGGGACATGTCATAGATGGTCTCGGCAAATTGGTCGGCAATGCCCTTTTCGTGCATGAACAGACGCAGACGCTGTGGGTTTGGAAAGGCCGAAGGCGAAGTGAAAAGCTGAAGTTTAGTGGTCATGGTCGATCCTGCAGAGTGGTGGCTGGGTTATCTATCTACCGTTTGGTAGGTAAACCTTAGCGAGCAACTCAGGGTGCGTCAACATCTATCTAACATTCGTTAGGTGAAATTTCGATTGGGATTTTTCTTGCTGTATCGGCTCGTTCGAGGTGAGTCCGCTGCAGACTGCAGCGATTTCAGGCGGGAGGATCCAGCAGGTAAATCAGGCGCGGCTCGATGCTGTCGGGTTGTATCTCGAGAATTGCCAGCGTGACCGGCAATTTGAAACGCCGAGGGCCGGCGCTACCAGGGTTCACGTATAGACGATCGCCGCGCCATTCGATGCGCGGTTTATGGGAATGGCCGGTAATTATGAGCTTTATGTCTGTATCCAACTCGGCGGGGACGTCGGCGATGTCGTGGATAAGCAGGGTGCGCCAGCCATTGAGAGTGCAGGTCAGAAGGTCGGGAAGGTCTTTGGCCCATGGGCTGCTGAGATCATTGTTGCCGCGCACGGCGTGAACGGGAGCAATTTCGGACAACTGAGCGAGGATATCCGGATTGCCGATGTCGCCGGCGTGGATGATCAGGTCACAGCCTTGAAGCGCGTCGATGGCTTCGGGGCGGAGGAGATTGTGAGTGTCGGATATTACGGCGGTTTTCATGGGCGAATTCTCCGTGGAGGGTTCGGCCGGGAGTGACTGTTTTCGACCCAAAGCTGAGCTTCAGGTGGGTAAATTTTCGTCACCTGAATGGCATTTTCAAGGACTTTGCGATCCGATCTAAAATTTTTATGCATTTTTCAGAAACAACGAGCGGTGGTTCGTCAATCATGTAAAGCAGGTGTTCGAACGCTACTCTAGCCTCGTTGTGATCGACATAATCCAGAACTATTTCACCACCATTCTCTAAATTGAGTGCAGTCTCAATCGCGGCCGCTCCGAAGCGTACAGTTGCTACTGGAGCGGCGAAGTAATCGAGTTCGCAAAGTAGCGCTAAACTCGCTGACAA
>Ga0307408_100001095_pt1 | contig 20703 bp, 9 predicted proteins | sample 322Cmetagenome_FD_202116 | JGI IMG/M metagenome (GOLD analysis project Ga0307408, IMG submission 202116) | Maize rhizosphere microbial communities from greenhouse at UC Davis, California, United States - 322HYB-C-3 | ecosystem: Host-associated > Plants > Roots > Rhizosphere > Soil | place: USA... | reverse complement strand
TCATCATTGTTGTGGTTTGATGATGGCCTGTACCGAAAGACATTTTGGGGTCGATAATGATTTCGTGGGGGCATTGAGGCTGAGGCTTATGAAAAGTTGCCCTAACATAGCATTCTCCTTTTATAATAAGAGGCTCGAAATTACTCTCCCATTCTTCATTCCAGTTCTTTTTGGGAATGAAATGCTTTTCGTAAGAAAAGGAAATCATACCATCGAGGCAGTCCAAAGCACCATCAAATACCGCCTGATTAAATTCTGTTTCGGGCACGTAAGCGTTGAAACCCGCTGAGGTTTCCTCGAAAGTATCGAAACCTACTTCCGCCAAAGCGTTAATAAGCAGGTCTCGATGAAAATCTTCTTCGGATGTTATCGTGAAAACAAATTCGAAGTAATTCACTATTTATTAAAAGCTTTAATAATGTCGGTAAAATCTCTTGACTTAAGTGAAGCACCTCCAATTAAACCGCCATCGATATCCGCTTGCGAAAACAACTCTGGTGCATTTTTCGCATTGCAACTTCCACCGTAAAGGATAGTAGTAGCATCAGCTGCTTCCTGGCCATATTTCACAGCAATTTCTTTACGGATAAATGCGTGGATCTCTTGCGCCTGCTCTGGAGTTGCAGTTAATCCGGTTCCAATTGCCCAAACTGGTTCATAAGCTAATACTACTTTAGCAAATTCATCAGCTAATAAATGAAAAACACCTTGCTCTAATTGCTCTTTAATTAACTGAAAATGGATATTTTGATTACGTTCCTCCAAAGTTTCTCCAATGCAAAAAATTGGCTTTAAACCATTTTTCAAAACCGCATCAGTTTTTTTAGCCAAAAGCTCGTTAGTTTCGCCAAAGTACTGGCGGCGTTCAGAGTGGCCTAGAATTACATACTCTGCACCTGCAGATTTAATTTGAGAAGCAGAAATTTCGCCAGTGTAAGCGCCAGAATCTGCCTGATGGCTATTTTGAGCACCTACACTAACACGTGAGTTTTGCTTAGCCAGTTGAGCAAGGCTATAAACAAATAAAGACGGAGGGCAAACAACAACTTCCTGATCGCCCCTTACTTCATCATTTACCATATTCAGAACTTCTGAAAACAGGCTCAATCCTGAAGCATAATCCATATTCATTTTCCAGTTACCTGCTACAATTTTTTTTCTCATAACTTATATTAGGGGTTTTAAAAATTTCTGTATTGTTTGGTTAGTTCGAATATGCTTGAAAGAATATTTCTTTCAATGCCGTTAAAGCTTACACTACGACGCTCGAACACTTTCTCTGCCGTTTCGAATACTTTGTTAAGGGCGTAGACCTCATAACCCTGAGCTCCTCCCCAGGCAAAATCAGGAACAAAATTGCGCGGATACCCAGCTCCAAACACATTGGCACTTACGCCCACCACTGTTCCGGTATTAAACATCGTATTTATTCCACATTTAGAGTGGTCGCCCATTATAAGGCCGCAAAATTGTAGTCCGGTCTTTCTAAAGCGGGCATTATTATAATCCCAAAGCTTTACTTCTGCGTAGTTATTTTTAAGATTGGAGTTATTACTGTCGGCACCAATATTACACCATTCCCCAAGAACCGAGTTTCCTAAAAAGCCATCATGGCCTTTAGACGAATTGGCGTAAAGCACTGCATTATTAATCTCGCCGCCCACCTTGCAATGGGGCCCCACAGTTGTTTTACCGTAAATTTTGGCTCCAAGCTTAACCAAGCCATAATCGCCCAGGGCAAAAGAGCCGCGAATGATTGAACCTTCGAGGATTTGAGAATCTTTGCCTAAGTAAATAGGGCCTGTGGTTGAATTCAGGATGGCGCATTCGGCACTTGCGCCTTCTTCTGCAAAAATATTATTCCCTAAAATGGTATTGGTTGAACTCAATTTTGCAGAGGTACGCCCCTGAGTGATCAGCTGAAAGTCGGCATTGATTTCACTGTCGTTATAAGTAAAAATATCTTCAGGAAAAACGATCCGGGTAATTGAACCGACATATTGGATTTCTTTAATATCCTCGTTGTCTTTGAACGACTCGCGAGTTGCCCCTTTCGCCTTCAAGGCAATGAGAACATCTTTTTGCACCAATGCCTCACCGTCGTTCAAATTGGTTACCGCCTCTAGCAGGCCCTTATCCGGGCAAATGGAGCCGTTTATAAACAAGCCTTCTTCAGAGTCCTTATACTGAAACTTTTCTTGGAGATATGGCGCTGTCAAATATGCGATTTCTGCATTGAGATATTTCTCCCATTTTTCGGCAATTGTAAGTATACCTATGCGAAGCGAAGCAACAGGGCGAGTAAAAGTTAAGGGCAAAAGGCTTTCCCTCGTTGAATCATCAAAGAGAACGATCGTCATATCGGGCAAAAATAAAAAAAGTCCCGACTGTTAAAAGACGGGACTTTCATATATTTTGTAATAATTATTACTTCTTAGCGTAACGGCTGCGGAATTTATCGATACGTCCGGCAGTATCTACCAACTTCATTTTACCAGTATAGAACGGGTGAGAAGTGTGAGAAATCTCTAATTTTACTAATGGGTATTCGTTTCCGTCTTCCCATTTAACAGTTTCTTTAGTGTCTATGCAAGATTTAGTCATAAAAGCATAGTCGTTAGACATGTCTTTAAAAACAACCAATCTATAGTTTTTTGGGTGCAAATCAGCCTTCATTGTTCAATCTCCTTTTTGAGAGGTGCAAATATAGATAATTCCAGAATAAATAAAAATAGAATTTTTAGAATTTCTTCGATGGGAGGTGTCAGGTGTGAGGACTGAGGTATGAGGTGTGAGTGTATGAGGACTGAGGTATGAGGTGTGAGCACTGAGGTATGAGCTGATAGCTAACGGCTGATAGCTCATAGCTGATACCTCACAGCTGATAGCTTACTCGCATTCAAAATAGCGCCATTGGAGATAAGTGCATAGTCCTTCAAGTTCAGGAAAAATAGAAAAGGCATTTACTCCTAGCGTATTGAGGTCGGTACGGATATTTTTAAACCTACTTGCAGATATTTTTACTTTAACTAATTTATCTCTAAATGTATCGACCTCATTCATGTAATTCATTTCTGTGATGTCTTTAGATGAGACCACACTAAATACTCCTGATTGGTTATTTATACGCTGTTTTATGATGCGGGGCCTGAACACTTTGGTTTCTGCAACATTGAATGGATGTATAGCTTCAATTTTTAAATCAAAATCCTCAGTGCTTGCCATCAATATCCAGACAACGGCTTGCTTTTGTTCGGAATCATATAAAGTACTGGTTCCTCCCGTAGCAAACCATAGGGCGGTTAAGGCATTATTGGACCAGTCTAGCAGGCGGGTTGGCAGGCCAAAATGTTGCCCCAGGGTAAGGTAATCCCAATCATCCAAAGGCATATGCTCTTTTATTAGCAGAGGGTTTGTTCGCTTAAATTCAAATAAGAGAAGCCTTTCCACATCGAGCAAATTGCCTTTTGCTTTCAATCTGCAGATCTTCGGAATAAGCGGGTAATCTGCAACCTGCCCTCGAAACAGAAAATCCATAAAGTTTCCTTCGCTGAGTTTTTGTTCTTTATGCTGCTTAATTAATTTCAAATAATCTTCTATCGTTTCAATTTCAATCTCATCCATCGCCGACCTTTAATTATTATTAACCAGTTTTTTTTAAGGGCTGTCTCGTCAATTCGATCGTCTCTGGGATAATTAAATTGGTACCAAATCCAAAAGACATTGTGGCCTTATTTGCATAATTCATTATGCTGTTGCCTTACTGTAATTTAATGCCTCGGAGAAGATAATTGTTTTGCTTTTAGGAGCTGAGTTCGATTCACCGAATATTGCCAGTAACCTAACAAGAAGAAAGCAACTCAGGTAATCACACATGTAAAATTAAAGTTGCATAGAATTATTACCTTCCATTAAGTAATTCTAAATAAACATATTAGATCCACATGTTCTTCCCAAAGGGACTCCTGCGAAGACGGAAGGGAAACGATTAGGTTGCCATCGGCATCTCTCTATCTAAGACATAAAATTTATGTAGGGGCTTTTTATTGAAGTTTCACCTTTGATAACTCAGCAAAACTTTCAAACTCTTCCTTCTTGTTACTTTTTCTTGATAAAAAGTAAGCAATACTTAGCGAAGCGATCTCATTTATGCCTATTAAAAACAATCAAATAATAAATAAATCAAGAAAAGAAAGATGCTTCTACGCTCAAGCGGGCCCGCCTTTCTTTTCAGCCCTACGCGCAGCTCTCCGCAACGAGCGGCTACTAACATTCAATAAAATTGCCTACGATCATTGTCATTTCCGCTTTCGGTGTTTTGAAAAAAATCCCCCACTACCTAAGACATAAAGTTTGTTTCAACGCCCTCTGCGTTTTGGAGCCCACTTGGTCATGCCGAATTTATTTCGGCACCCCATCATACATTCGCATAATGCAAGTAGGTTCCCGAAATAAATTCGGGACAAATCGCTTATTTAGTATGATGTCATTTTTACTTTCTGTGTTTGAAAAAAATCCCCCACTACCTAAGACTGTCGCCGTTAACTTAAGACGTTGAATCTTTATGAAAGGGATAGATCCTTCGCCGGTCCAAAGAACTCCTTTGGACCGGAGGTGCCGAAGCCGGAGGTGGTTAAGCAACCAAACTTATACAGCAGCTTAATCCTTCCCCTATCCAATGTTATTAACTTAAGGCTTTAAATGGCTCGTGAGGACACGAGCCGCGTTCCCCAAGCCGTGGTTTGTGTCCCCACAAATCACTTAAGTTAATGACTATATAAATCAGAAATACTGAAACCTTATTCTGTTTCCTAGCCTCGCTCCCTCAACAGACTTACTGCTTGAATAAGCAGATCCAGATGCTCGAAAAAATCGCCAAACTCCTGCAATTCTCTTGGAGGTAATTTACAGAACTGCCCTTTAATGCTTAGCACAAACCAGCTCCATAAAATAGCCTGGGCTTTCTCGGCTGGATAGGTTTTGAAAAAGGATTCAAGCAATTCTGAAGGTGATAGTGGCTGTAAAGGTGTAGGTGCCATATTTGATGAGATAAAGGGTTAAAAGTATGTTTTACGACAATATTCAAAGATAAAAACAAGTTTGAACATTACACATATATGTGTAAATAAAAATTATAGGAATAGATTATTTGAACCTTGTATGGAAGACAAGGGAAAACTGGACCCAATTGAACAATATGTTATTGATTTTGTGCGCAAACTGCGTGTAGACAGGGAGCTACGCCAGGAAGATATTGCTTATCTATTGGGAACCAAGCCATCGTTTATCGGCAATGTAGAAAGCTTATCGCATCCAGCGAAATACAATCTAAAACATATTAATCTTTTAGCTGATCACTTTGGGCTTTCGCCAAGAGACTTCTTGCCGGAAAAGGCTTTGGTTTGACCATTGAATTGTAACTCTTAATAACAGTAACGCTTTTGACATTCATTACTTCAAGTTAACCCCTTCTTCTCCCCTTCTTTACCTGTTCTTTACCTCCGAGGAGATGAATAGGTAAAGGAGGGGTTAACAAGAGGTTAAGAAGAGGTAAAGAAAAGAGCGTTTAACCCTTGGTTAAAGTCATTGTATTCACAAACCAGTGTTTAGCCCGTACTTAACGCGTAGATAACCCGTATCTAGCGCGATAAACTACGCATTAGATACGGGGATGTTGGGATAAACTGGGTAAAATCCAAGAAGGACTGAAATGTTAGGCCGCCCGAATGATGTGATTGACTTATTGGAAAGGAAAAAGGTTTTATAAATAAAAAAGCGAGTTGCCCCGCTTTAAATGTTTTCACAACGGAATAATCCTTATTGTGATTTGTTTTCAGATTTGAATTTCAAAGAAAAACTTTTTAGATTGGAAAAACAAATTTACTTATCACATTATGAAAAAAATCTTAGGGCTGGATCTTGGCACAAACTCTATTGGCTGGGCATTAATTAACCAGGACATAAATAATCAACAAGGGGAGATATTAGGAGCCGGAACTAGGATCCTCCCAATGAGCCAGGATATATTAGGGAAGTTTGATAGTGGAGTATCTATATCCCAAACTGCTGAAAGAACAAGTTTTAGAGGGATCAGACGATTGAGGGAGCGGCATTTATTAAGACGAGAGCGCTTACACCGGGTACTTAATGTCCTTGGCTTTTTACCTGAACATTACGCAAACCAAATAGATTTTGCAAAAAAACTTGGCCAATTTATTTCTGAAACAGAACCAAAGATTGCCTATTCATATAATTCCCAAGCTCGAAAGTTCGATTTCTTTTTCAAAACTTCTTTTGAAGAAATGTTAAATGACTTCAAACAGCATCAACCACAGCTTTTAAGTAACAAAAAAGGACAACCAGCATTAATACCTTATGATTGGACTATTTATTATTTGCGCAAAAAAGCCCTTACCCATAAAATTGAAAAAGAAGAATTGGCATGGTTGCTTTTAAACTTCAATCAAAAACGAGGTTATTACCAATTGCGAGGCGAGGAAGAGGAAGAAAACAATAATAAACTAGTTGAATTCTACTCTTTATTAGTAACAGGGGTTGAAGACAGTGGCGACCGGAAGAATAAAGATGAAATTTGGTACAACATTCATCTGGAAAATGGCTGGATTTATAGAAGAACCAGTAAAACACCATTAGACTGGGTTGGAAAAACTAAAGAATTTATTGTTACAACAGATTTAAATGACGATGGCACAGTTAAGAAAGACAAGGAAGGTAAGGAAAAACGCTCGTTTAGAGCTCCTGCCGAAAATGACTGGACATTAGTTAAAAAGAAAACTGAATATGATATAAATACAAGCAATAAAGCGGTTGGAGCTTACATTTATGACACCTTATTGCAAAACCCCAATCAAAAAATAAAGGGTAAGTTAGTACGCGTAATCGAGCGCAAATTTTACATACAAGAACTTAAACAAATACTCGAAACTCAGCAGATATTCCACGATGAATTAAAAGATGTCAACCTATACAGGGCTTGTATCGAAGAACTCTATGAGAATAATGAAAGCCACAGAAATAATATATCAGAAAGAGATTTTGTACATCTTTTTCTCAATGATATTATTTTTTATCAAAGGCCTTTAAAAAGCAAAAAGTCTCTAATTAGCAATTGTAAATTCGAAAGCAGAACTTACATCAAAAATGGCAAAAAAGAAACAGAGCCGTTAAAATGTATAGCTAAATCTCATCCTTTATTTCAGGAGTTTAGATTATGGCAATTCATACAAAACCTAAAAATATATCAACGTGAAAAGCATGTAAATGAAGTATTGCTTACCGATGTAAACGTTATCGAAGATTGTTTAACTAATGAAGAAGCAATAACAGATTTATACGACTGGCTTAACGACAGGAAGGAAGTCGACCAGAAGGCGCTATTAAAGTATTTTAAAATTAAAAATGTCAACGACTACCGATGGAATTATGTTGAAGACAAACTGTATCCTTGCAATGAAACCAGGGCACAGATAACTAACCGCTTATCAAAAGTGCCCAATATGCCATCTGATTTTTTAAGCCGGGAAAACGAGGAAGCCTTATGGCACATTTTGTATTCAGTTGAAGATAAAGAGGATATACAAAAAGCGCTGAAGTCATTTGCAACCAAACATCAATTAGATGAACAGTTTGTAATTCAGTTCAGCAAATTCCCCCCTTTCAAAAAAGAATATGGTTCTTACTCTGCAAAAGCAATAAAAAAACTTTTGCCCTTAATGCGAAAGGGGAAATACTGGTCGGCCGAAAATATTGGCCAACAAACCCAAGACCGGATTTCTAAACTCATTAATGGTGAATTTGATGAAACTATTAGAGACCGGGTAAGAGAAAAAGCGCTTCATCTTAACAATTTAGAGGATTTCAAAGGATTACCTCATTGGCTAGTTTCTTATATTGTTTACGATAGGCATTCGGAAGATGGAGATAACAAGCAATGGAAAACGGCAAATGAAATAACCTTACTAGAACAGCATAGTTTACGAAATCCAATTGTTGAGCAAGTTATCAATGAAACGCTTCGGGTAGTGCAGGATATATGGAAAAACTATGGCAATGAAGATGAGAAGTTCTTTGATGAAATACACATAGAACTTGGACGGGAGATGAAAGCGCCAAAAAGTGACAGAGAACGCATGACCAGGCAAATCTCTGAAAATGAAAACACTAATCTGCGCATCAAGGCTTTACTAATTGAATTACTTAATGATAAAGACATTGAGAATGTAAGGCCCTTCTCTCCTATGCAACAAGAAATCCTCAAAATTTATGAAGAAGGCGTGTTGAGTGCGGAAGATGGTAACATTCCCGATGAAATACTTAAAATTGCCAAAATGGCTCAGCCCACCTCTTCCGAATTAATTCGATATAAACTTTGGTTACAACAAAAATACAGGTCTCCGTACACAGGCAACATCATACCATTAAATAAACTATTTACAAGGGAATATGACATTGAGCATATTATACCACAGTCTCGTTATTTTGACGATTCTCTAAGCAACAAAGTAATATGTGAGGTTGAGGTAAATAAAGATAAAGACAATGCTACTGCATACGAGTATATTAAAAATAATAGGGGAAAAAAAATAGAGCTCAGCCATGGCAAGATAGCTACGCTATTCACCGTAGAAGAATTTGAAGAGTTCGTTAAAACTCATTACAATAAAAGCCGGGGCAAAATGAAAAAACTGCTAATGGACAATATCCCGGAAACATTTATTCAGCGTCAGCTTAATGACACCAGGTATATTAGCAAGGTTGTTAAATGCTTAATGAGCAATATTGTTAGAGAAGATAATGAGCAAGAGGCAATCTCAAAAAATGTATTAACAAGCAATGGGGCAATCACCTCTACCTTAAAACAAGATTGGGGGTTAAATGACGTTTGGAACGAAATCATTACTCCTCGTTTCGAACGTCTAAATGAGCTAACCAAAAGCCAAAATTTTGGCGAATGGGTAAATAAAGATGGCAAAAAAGTCTTCCAAACTCAGGTTCCAATAGAGCTACAAAAAGGCTTTAGCAAAAAAAGGATCGATCATCGCCACCATGCGTTAGACGCTATCGTTATTGCCTGTGCGTCCAGAAACCATATTAATTATTTGAATAACGAAAGCGCTCTAGGTAGCGAAAAGAAAGAGATTAAAGAGAAAAAAAGATACGACCTGAAGCATAAATTATGTTTCAAGAAATATAATGATGATTCTAAAACCAATTACAAATGGGTGTTCGATAAACCATGGGATACATTTACCCAAGAAACAAAAGAAAGTATCAATAGCATAATTGTTAGTTTCAAACAAAACCTAAGAGTTATTAATAAAACGATTAATCAGTATCAATCCTGGGTTCAAGATGAAAATGGAAATCTGGTTAAAAGGCTCATTAAACAAACCAAAGGTGAGAACTGGGCGATACGGAAGCCGATGCATACACCTATGCCATACAGTAAAAAGAGCTACGACTTTGATGTACTGAAAATTTCAGAAAATATTGGGAAATATGAGTTAATAATTGATGAAGAAATAAAAAACAAAGTAATTAATATTCTTATAGAGAATAAAAACAGAGTTACAGACACTCAAAAATTCCTAAAGAATAACCCAATCATTAATGAAAACGGGAAGGCTGTTTTAGTTACTGGATTTAAATTAAAGAATGAGAAATTCAGAAAAAGACAGCACATTTCCAAATTAGGCAACAGAGGACTTGGGGGCATTAAAACACTGGAAGATGCCCATAAATTTATAAGTAAAGTCGCTGACTATAAGCTCCAACAGGACCTGATAAAACATTTACAAGAAAACAACAATGATATTGACAAAGCATTTAATCCTGATGGCATAGATCAGTTTAATTCTGCCCGAAAAATACCAGTTTATAAATTGCCTATTGCAGAGAAAGGAGATAAACGTTTTGCATTAGGTGAGAAGATTGGTAATAAACATAAATGGATGGAAGCAGCGGAAGGCACTAACCTATTTTTTGCCATTTATCAAAATGAGGCAGGCAAACGCAGCTACGAAACCATCCCTCTAAATGTTGTGATTGAACGCCAAAAACAGAAACTATCTCCGGTGCCAGAAACCAATGAATACAACCATAAACTTCTAACATATCTATCTCCAAACGACCTGGTTTACATACCTACAGCTGAAGAAAAAGAAAACAGTGGCACTATTGACTTTAGCAATTTGGATAATGAGCAAATAAAAAGAGTTTATAAGATGGTAAGTTCTTCTGGAACTCAATGTTTTTTCGTAAGACACGATATAGCGACATCAATTGTAAGTAAATTTGAGTTTTCTGCTTTAAACAAAATGGAGAAATCCATTGACGGCATAATGATTAAAGAGGACTGCATTAAACTTTCTATAGACCGTTTAGGCAAGATTAGCATATTTAATAAAGCTAGAATAGTCGACTTTGCATAGCCAAATACTTTTCATTGACCGTGAAAATCTAAAAGTCATCTTTAGGTTTTCACGGTAAAATCTTATATTGTAATCATACTACCTATACATATTCAACCCTATAGGATATGATTAAAAGAACCTTGTACTTTAGCAATCCTGCTTACCTCAGCAAAAAAGAAGATCAATTAATTATTGATCTCCCCCATCTCAAAGTTTTAGGAGAAAAAGAATCGAAAAAGACCGTTCCGATAGAGGATATCGGGGTTATTATACTCGACCATCAACAGATTACCATTACCCATTCCTGTATAGCTGCTCTGTTGCAAAACAACGTGGCATTAATTACCTGTGACCATACACACCATCCTGTAGGTTTATTGCTTCCATTGAATGGGCACGACACCCAAAGTGAACGATTCCGTTACCAGATTGAAGCTTCACAACCATTAAAGAAACAATTGTGGCAGCAAACAATTCAGGCTAAAATATTGAACCAGGCTTCAGTACTGGCTGAACGCGGCATTGCGTATGATAACATGCTGTATTGGGCAAAATCGGTTCGCTCTGGCGATCCTGAAAATTACGAAGGCAGGGCCGCTGCCTATTACTGGAAAAACGTATTTCCTAAGAAAGTAGAATTTTTTAGAGGGCGAGAAGGCGATCCTCCCAATAATCTTTTAAATTATGGTTACGCAATTTTAAGGGCGATTGTGGCCCGGCAATTGGTTTCCTCCGGTTTGCTCCCTACCCTTGGCATACATCACCGGAATAAATATAATGCCTATTGCCTTGCCGATGATATAATGGAGCCTTACCGCCCTTATGTAGACAAAATTGTACTGGGAATTATTGACCGGGGAGAAAATTTTCTGGAATTAGGTACCTCTATTAAATCGCAACTGTTAGGAATAGCAAGTGTTGATGTACATTTTGAGAAAACACGAAGCCCCTTAATGGTTGGATTGCAAACTACCACCTCTTCACTTGCCAAATGCTACGAGGGCAGCTTAAGAAAGATTAATTACCCTTTAATAAAAAGCCTCGAACTAAAACGAAACTATACCTATCCGGATAACGACAGCAAATTAAGTATGGCTGCAGAAAAAGAATATCCTTACGGAAATAATCCGGATGCAGAACCAAATCTTCCTTTTTAATCATGCGTTTAAATGAATACAGGATTTTGTGGATATTAGTTTTTTTTGACCTTCCGACCGAAACTAAGAAAGACCGGCAGATTTATGCAAGGTTCAGAAAAGATATTCTCCGGGATGGATTTTCGATGTTTCAATTTTCTATCTATCTGCGGCATTGCAGTAGCCGCGAGAATGCGGATGTACATATTAAGCGGGTCAAACGGTTTCTTCCCGAAAAAGGACACATTGGTATTATGACTATAACAGATAAGCAGTTTGGAATGATGGAATTATTTTATGGAAAGGAAGAAAAATCATTACCAAATACTCCCCAGCAGTTGGAATTATTCTAACAACTCATCCATGAAAATCGTAAACTTGATTTTCGTTTTTCATGGATATAATCAGAGTGGAAAAATAAAATCCGCTATTGAAGTAAAGCTTTCTTCTTCCCCGTAGCCAGCAAAGGTTTTTTACAATCCATAGAAGATATTAAAGCAGAATAAGGCTTTATTATAGCCCCAGTAGCTGAAAGCTATTGAATTAAAAAATATTCTGGTGCCTAATTTGAAAGATTTTATTAAAGCACTATTGAACCAGTAGATTAAAAGCCATTAGATTTAGGCGGTAATTTTATAAAAAACCCGAAGTTTCCTTAATGAAAAATCGGGTTTTTTATTTTCTAATTTCGTCTTTAACGAACTGTAATTCAAAACGATATACCAGGGTATGTTGTGGCTAATATCGTAAAGAACAAATCTGAAAGCAAATCACAACACAGATTACTCGAGGATGTGCCTGACGGGCGTTGTGGCTAATATCGTAAAGAACAAATCTGAAAGCAAATCACAACAAAGCAGGATATAAATCATTACTTACGCACGTTGTGGCTAATATCGTAAAGAACAAATCTGAAAGCAAATCACAACGAGGTTCCTACACCTTCCTGTTGTTTAAGGGTTGTGGCTAATATCGTAAAGAACAAATCTGAAAGCAAATCACAACTATCCTCACCAGATTCTTCAGTTATTTTATGTTGTGGCTAATATCGTAAAGAACAAATCTGAAAGCAAATCACAACTTCAGAGGCTCGGTGTATTTTAGACTAGGGGTTGTGGCTAATATCGTAAAGAACAAATCTGAAAGCAAATCACAACTAACGGTCATACCAGGAAAGGGGAGCCATAGTTGTGGCTAATATCGTAAAGAACAAATCTGAAAGCAAATCACAACAGCCGGAACCAACCTAACTACACCCGAAAAGTTGTGGCTAATATCGTAAAGAACAAATCTGAAAGCAAATCACAACAGACAATGCACTGTTGTGCTTTCTTGCCTCGTTGTGGCTAATATCGTAAAGAACAAATCTGAAAGCAAATCACAACCAGATGATGATGATTTGCCTTTCTAGCGTAGTTGTGGCTAATATCGTAAAGAACAAATCTGAAAGCAAATCACAACAGAGAAAAGAAAAGCTCAAATAGCCGCTCAGTTGTGGCTAATATCGTAAAGAACAAATCTGAAAGCAAATCACAACACTTACATTGAATCAAAGAACCCTTCTCTCGTTGTGGCTAATATCGTAAAGAACAAATCTGAAAGCAAATCACAACTAGAAAATGAAAACAAACGTACTAGCCCAAGTTGTGGCTAATATCGTAAAGAACAAATCTGAAAGCAAATCACAACTCCCTTATACGTGAACAGATAACAACGAAAGTTGTGGCTAATATCGTAAAGAACAAATCTGAAAGCAAATCACAACGAACTGCTTAAGCAGGGCGTTAATCCTAAAGTTGTGGCTAATATCGTAAAGAACAAATCTGAAAGCAAATCACAACTATTGACAGTTACTGTATTTGTTCAGTATAGTTGTGGCTAATATCGTAAAGAACAAATCTGAAAGCAAATCACAACTAATCTTCAACTGTATTCCTGTTTCTTTTTGTTGTGGCTAATATCGTAAAGAACAAATCTGAAAGCAAATCACAACATTGGGTTGCCAGGGAAATAGAAACATGCTGTTGTGGCTAATATCGTAAAGAACAAATCTGAAAGCAAATCACAACTACAGGTTGGTAGGGATTGGTTTATCATGCGTTGTGGCTAATATCGTAAAGAACAAATCTGAAAGCAAATCACAACCCGCTTAGGCGTGTGCTGTTTACTACGCCTGTTGTGGCTAATATCGTAAAGAACAAATCTGAAAGCAAATCACAACTACTTTTGAAATAACTCTTCGCTACGGGACGTTGTGGCTAATATCGTAAAGAACAAATCTGAAAGCAAATCACAACAGCGTGAAGCATTTCATGAGCAATGCCAACGTTGTGGCTAATATCGTAAAGAACAAATCTGAAAGCAAATCACAACGATCGACCGCAGTACCATTTTTGAAGGCTGGTTGTGGCTAATATCGTAAAGAACAAATCTGAAAGCAAATCACAACAGACTAGAGGAAAGACATACTAAATCGGAGGTTGTGGCTAATATCGTAAAGAACAAATCTGAAAGCAAATCACAACACGTTAACGTAAAAAAAAGATAAAAAAAGTGTTGTGGCTAATATCGTAAAGAACAAATCTGAAAGCAAATCACAACGCAAGCCTTGCGCTTGAGTGTGATATTAATGTTGTGGCTAATATCGTAAAGAACAAATCTGAAAGCAAATCACAACTCGCTGTTCAGTGTCTATAACTACAATATCGTTGTGGCTAATATCGTAAAGAACAAATCTGAAAGCAAATCACAACTATTTTTATTATATACACTTTCAAAACATGGTTGTGGCTAATATCGTAAAGAACAAATCTGAAAGCAAATCACAACTTCGATTAATCCAATCAATTCTAAGCTTTCGTTGTGGCTAATATCGTAAAGAACAAATCTGAAAGCAAATCACAACAGTTAGGGCAAAAGGCTATGTATTTCCGTGTTGTGGCTAATATCGTAAAGAACAAATCTGAAAGCAAATCACAACATATTTCAGAACGACCTTTAAGAATTAAGAGTTGTGGCTAATATCGTAAAGAACAAATCTGAAAGCAAATCACAACAAAAAAGGCTATGATATCTTAAAGAATACAGTTGTGGCTAATATCGTAAAGAACAAATCTGAAAGCAAATCACAACTGCATACAAGCAGCCGTCTAAGTTTTTCAGTTGTGGCTAATATCGTAAAGAACAAATCTGAAAGCAAATCACAACATCCTTTAGTCCATTGTATGTAATATTCCAGTTGTGGCTAATATCGTAAAGAACAAATCTGAAAGCAAATCACAACAGGACAAAATTAGTGTAATTATACAAGTTGGTTGTGGCTAATATCGTAAAGAACAAATCTGAAAGCAAATCACAACACCAGCCACATGAGTATTCAATCGTGCATTGTTGTGGCTAATATCGTAAAGAACAAATCTGAAAGCAAATCACAACAGAGGGAAATGCTAATATTGCCGTTTCTGTGTTGTGGCTAATATCGTAAAGAACAAATCTGAAAGCAAATCACAACTGCATACAAGCAGCCGTCTAAGTTTTTCAGTTGTGGCTAATATCGTAAAGAACAAATCTGAAAGCAAATCACAACTGGAGTTGAAAGGAGTGTTGAGCAATGAAAGTTGTGGCTAATATCGTAAAGAACAAATCTGAAAGCAAATCACAACTATGAACGGGACGGAAACGGCCGCCCTTTCGTTGTGGCTAATATCGTAAAGAACAAATCTGAAAGCAAATCACAACTTCTGGAATGGCTGTATAGTGTTTATCGGTGTTGTGGCTAATATCGTAAAGAACAAATCTGAAAGCAAATCACAACCTGGGAACCTTCCATAAAAGCGGAACGCGCCGTTGTGGCTAATATCGTAAAGAACAAATCTGAAAGCAAATCACAACTAGTTTTGTGAGAGCTAAACCTTTTTTGGGGTTGTGGCTAATATCGTAAAGAACAAATCTGAAAGCAAATCACAACATCTGTTCGGATAATGCCACCATGGGTTGCGTTGTGGCTAATATCGTAAAGAACAAATCTGAAAGCAAATCACAACATACCATGGAAAAGCCTAAAAAACCCACAGAGTTGTGGCTAATATCGTAAAGAACAAATCTGAAAGCAAATCACAACGTAAGCAAAAGAAAAAATAAGCGGGGGTTAGGTTGTGGCTAATATCGTAAAGAACAAATCTGAAAGCAAATCACAACAACCTCTTCCAATGTTACCGGCTCTATCTCGTTGTGGCTAATATCGTAAAGAACAAATCTGAAAGCAAATCACAACTCATTGGCGGCAGTAGAGTTTGATTTAAAAGTTGTGGCTAATATCGTAAAGAACAAATCTGAAAGCAAATCACAACCTTATAGATATTCGCACTGGTATCGTTTGCGTTGTGGCTAATATCGTAAAGAACAAATCTGAAAGCAAATCACAACAACAAGGCGTTAGCCGAAAGCTCTAATTCAGTTGTGGCTAATATCGTAAAGAACAAATCTGAAAGCAAATCACAACACAGAAGCTGAAGTTAATAAAGACAAAAGCGTTGTGGCTAATATCGTAAAGAACAAATCTGAAAGCAAATCACAACGTGCATCGGAAAGTGCACAGAGCAAAACATGTTGTGGCTAATATCGTAAAGAACAAATCTGAAAGCAAATCACAACCAGGTAGTTGGGACGCCGTAAAACGTTCGTGTTGTGGCTAATATCGTAAAGAACAAATCTGAAAGCAAATCACAACAGGCACTGGCAAGGACATCCAATTAGCTCAGTTGTGGCTAATATCGTAAAGAACAAATCTGAAAGCAAATCACAACTAACGATGGTATTTTATCCATCAACAAAGCAGTTGTGGCTAATATCGTAAAGAACAAATCTGAAAGCAAATCACAACTCATCACAATCAATGAAGTTGTTTAATAGCGTTGTGGCTAATATCGTAAAGAACAAATCTGAAAGCAAATCACAACCTGTCATGGTGCAATACCTGCCCCCCTCAGGTTGTGGCTAATATCGTAAAGAACAAATCTGAAAGCAAATCACAACCTGGAGTTCTGTGGTTGATTTCCCTAACTGTTGTGGCTAATATCGTAAAGAACAAATCTGAAAGCAAATCACAACTAAAAAAGAAAACAAATTACCCTCTGGAATGTTGTGGCTAATATCGTAAAGAACAAATCTGAAAGCAAATCACAACACGGACAATAACCGTCCCCGAATGCTGCTTGTTGTGGCTAATATCGTAAAGAACAAATCTGAAAGCAAATCACAACTGTAATTAGCGAGCTGTTTATTCGTTTGTAGTTGTGGCTAATATCGTAAAGAACAAATCTGAAAGCAAATCACAACCGGGGCAACTGTGGTAGATGGATTGACGGCGTTGTGGCTAATATCGTAAAGAACAAATCTGAAAGCAAATCACAACTTGCGGTGTACTGTCTGTTTCAGAGGTTTGGTTGTGGCTAATATCGTAAAGAACAAATCTGAAAGCAAATCACAACTGTTTATTGGAAGGTATGTCGCCGATAGAAGTTGTGGCTAATATCGTAAAGAACAAATCTGAAAGCAAATCACAACAATATCATGTTTTACAATGCTCTTTATTAAGTTGTGGCTAATATCGTAAAGAACAAATCTGAAAGCAAATCACAACTGTATACTCCATTTCACACTAACTAATTGTGTTGTGGCTAATATCGTAAAGAACAAATCTGAAAGCAAATCACAACCGGCTATACTACGGAGCTTGAACTAAAAAGGTTGTGGCTAATATCGTAAAGAACAAATCTGAAAGCAAATCACAACATTCACGGCAGCAAAGACTTAATCGAAAAAGTTGTGGCTAATATCGTAAAGAACAAATCTGAAAGCAAATCACAACAAAGCATGAGGCGCATTTGTACCATGTTAGGTTGTGGCTAATATCGTAAAGAACAAATCTGAAAGCAAATCACAACTGTGGTTGGGCACAAACTTTTTGTGCAACAGTTGTGGCTAATATCGTAAAGAACAAATCTGAAAGCAAATCACAACTTGTTGTACCGTTGTGTTTTTTTGTTTATGGTTGTGGCTAATATCGTAAAGAACAAATCTGAAAGCAAATCACAACGGGGAAATGAACTACGCATAGGAACCGCTGGTTGTGGCTAATATCGTAAAGAACAAATCTGAAAGCAAATCACAACTGCCAAAGTAGTGTACCACATGGAGGTTTAGTTGTGGCTAATATCGTAAAGAACAAATCTGAAAGCAAATCACAACACTTAGTCTATAACTTTCTAAATCTATAATGTTGTGGCTAATATCGTAAAGAACAAATCTGAAAGCAAATCACAACCGTAAACGTACACCATTCACAGGAGATAGTGTTGTGGCTAATATCGTAAAGAACAAATCTGAAAGCAAATCACAACTACAAAGGGGGCGGCGGGAGTTATGACTAAGTTGTGGCTAATATCGTAAAGAACAAATCTGAAAGCAAATCACAACAGTTAACTGATGGTGCAAATACTGCTAATTGTTGTGGCTAATATCGTAAAGAACAAATCTGAAAGCAAATCACAACTGCAAATGTTGCCATTTCTATGGGGTTGGCGTTGTGGCTAATATCGTAAAGAACAAATCTGAAAGCAAATCACAACTAATTTATGTGATACTTGTTTAATAGTACCGTTGTGGCTAATATCGTAAAGAACAAATCTGAAAGCAAATCACAACGATGTTGATAATGGATTATCGAATATAAAGGTTGTGGCTAATATCGTAAAGAACAAATCTGAAAGCAAATCACAACCAGCAGAGGTATAGTCTTCCGTGCTCAATCGTTGTGGCTAATATCGTAAAGAACAAATCTGAAAGCAAATCACAACTGTTCGCCTGTATACACATTGTGCTTTCGGTTGTGGCTAATATCGTAAAGAACAAATCTGAAAGCAAATCACAACTCCAGCGCTGCAGCTACCGGGCTTTCCTCGGTTGTGGCTAATATCGTAAAGAACAAATCTGAAAGCAAATCACAACACAGGGTTTAATCCTTTGGATAACTTTCTAGTTGTGGCTAATATCGTAAAGAACAAATCTGAAAGCAAATCACAACTTTAGGGTGCGTCCCTTTTGGTTTAACAAAGTTGTGGCTAATATCGTAAAGAACAAATCTGAAAGCAAATCACAACCGCATCTCCTGCAACCTCCAACAATCCCTTGTTGTGGCTAATATCGTAAAGAACAAATCTGAAAGCAAATCACAACCATGTCGGGCAACACTTATTATCTTCCGATAGTTGTGGCTAATATCGTAAAGAACAAATCTGAAAGCAAATGACGATTACACCTATTTTAGAGTGATCAGTCTCGTATTTAACTAATCCGTACTATCGAGAACTCGGCCAACAAAAAATGCGATAATGACAAAACAGATAGCCATCCAATTTTACCAAATCAGGCTTAATAAAAATTTGTACCGCTGCAGGAATTTCTAAGCCCCGCTTACACGCACACTATGGGCACTCTATTAGCACCCTATTCGCACCCTGGACAAGCTCAGCTGTTATGTCAAAGCGCAACAACCTGCTTATAAGAAAACTCGTATCCCTAACCCTCATGGGCATGCAACTACAATAAAGCGTAGTATTTGTCCTGAGAGTTTACCGAATACTCCCCTACGGATTCTGGTATAAAAATGAGCCCCCCCGACTCATCCGACATTTCTGTCAAAAAAGAGTTTTATGCTTTTTGCCAAACTTCAAGGCACCACCCTTCCGAAAATAACCCGGATAGAAGCGGCAGCTTTTTTGCGCGTATTGTATGCGGGTAATGGGGCAAAAAACTATAGCGGATAGCCGGAAGGGAAATGATGTGAAAGTAGCAGATTGTGTTTCTAAAAATACGATAACGAAACAGCTGATCAATCTTGCATCTGTTGTTGCATCCGCAAAGCAAGCCTTTTTTATTTTACTTTGACTACATCTTTACCTTTGGCGGCCGCTCGCGACATACGACAATGCGTGGTTTTCTCGACTGGAAAAATCCTGTGGATCACCGGGCGTATAACTGCAGAACTCATAAGCTTAGTAATTTTGCTTAACTGGCTGCGTTCGGCTCATTAAGCCCCGACTAACTCCAGGGATATTTTCTTAAATTTAGCTAGCTTCGCGTAAACTTATTCACAATTAATGAAACCCTCCCTTTTAATTCTTTTTAGCCTTTTTGCATTTTCTTTTTCAAATGCGCAAACCTCCAACAATTCGGACACAAGCAGACTCGAAAAAAAGGCTGACTCTCGAAAGCCCGAGACTCAATTTCGAAAAAAGAAAAATGTAAGCAATAAGGCTTATGTGATGCGCAGTACTTCATACGTCAATGATGTAGTTAGGCTGCAGGAAGGTTATACAGCACTGGATGGTGGCAGGTATGCTATTAAGGATTATCTGGTAAAGGGGCGTGTTAACCTGATTTGCCTTACCTATGGTGTTTCGCTTGGCGCTACTTATGTTAACCGGGGCGAATCTTCTAAACGCTATTATTTGCATCGCGAGGGTGATAATACTCCTTGTCGCGAAGTATTTCTTACCAAAAATACCGACCCTGCGTCAAAAATTTTGTTGGGAGAGTCGCAAACCTACAATGGCATGCTCAACACCAGAAAATCTTCCGGAGGAATGGCCGAAATTTCTAAGGCTATTTTGTCTGAAATGATGGCAGATGATGCGGAGGTTGCCGAACAGATAGCAAAAATTGAAAAGGTTACTGCTCGTAAACTTAAAGAATTAGTGAAACTCTACAATAAGTAGTGCTTGCCTGAACTTTGTAAAACGGGCAATTCATGAATTGCCCCTACACATGTATTAGATATAAAAAGCTATTATTCGAGTGGTTCTGTATGATGATTTGATGCAATGGATGGGAAATTTGAGTTCTGAAAACAAAGCCCTTTTATTTCCGCGGGCAATTTATGGATTGCCCCTACACATGTATCAGATAATGAAAAGCTTTACCCGAGTGCTTCTCTATTAACCTGAGTTTCGATTATAACAATGTGTTAAGCATCTAAAAATAAGCGTTTTGTTTTCCCCTCTCCTTGAGGAGAGGGATAGGGTGAGGTGATAACCGACATAGTCTTATACCCTCTCTGCCTTCGGCATCTCTCC
>Ga0307408_100001094_pt1 | contig 20723 bp, 20 predicted proteins | sample 322Cmetagenome_FD_202116 | JGI IMG/M metagenome (GOLD analysis project Ga0307408, IMG submission 202116) | Maize rhizosphere microbial communities from greenhouse at UC Davis, California, United States - 322HYB-C-3 | ecosystem: Host-associated > Plants > Roots > Rhizosphere > Soil | place... | reverse complement strand
AACTCGGCGATCGCCGCGTAGTGGAAGCGCGAGTTGGTATTGAGCAGCGACCACTGCCGCGCCGCTACCGCCGCCATGCGCGGATGACCATGGCCCAGCACCGCGACGTTGTTGAGCATGTCGAGGTAGGAGCGGCCTTGCATGTCGATCAGGTGGTTGCGCCAGCCGCGCTCGATGCGCGGTGGATCGACGTAGTAGTGCTTCTGCGAACGGGCAAAACTCGCATCGCGACGGGCCAGCAGCGCCTCGGGATCGATTTCCGGCTCGGCATCACACGCCAGCCCCAGCAGGGCCGCGGGGGACGGGCATAGCGCTTGCCACGCTTGCGCCCGCGCCGGCGAGCAGAACAGCGGGGGATTCAAATGCGCGCCCCGGCACAGTTGGACCCGCAACGGCCCGGTCACTTCGCCGATCACCTGCCCCTTGACCAGCGCGGCCCCGGGCAGCAACGACGATGCCACGCCCCACAGGCACACGCTCAACTGCGGGCCATCGAGCCGCAGCAGGCCATCGACGCCCTTGTGCACCACGCCGGCGAAGGGTGACTCCAGTGGTGCGCCTTGCGGTACGTGCAATTCGACATGCAGCGGATAAGTATCGGGCTCGACGGCGTTGTCTGGCTGGGTGCGGGATAAGCGGTACTGGCCGTAACGGCTGGCCGCCAGACCGTGTACGGCGGCGGCTTCGCTCAACAGGCGTTGGTCGATTCCCGCCTGCTCCCAGTTACCGGCCTCGAAATGCGGACTGAGGACGCCGAGATCGATCAAGGCAAAGTCGCGCCCCACCAGCGTCGGCAACAGCGGCGCGAAGCCCTCGTTGGCAACGGGCGGCAGGCTATGGCCGGCGGCAGTGAGAATCGCCGTCTCCATCAGCTCAAGCGGCACGGAACGGGCGACGTTGAAGATTTCCCACTCATGTTCAAGATTGTCACGGGAGTATTGGTTGTCCGGGTCGATCGCGACTTGTTGTTCACCGCTGAGTACCAGCACAGCGGCGCGGGCCACGATCAACGGCCAGAGCGCCAGAAGTTCTTCGCGCAGCAACGGATTGGTCGAGTGATAGGCCTTGATCGCGGGCAGGATGAAAAACGGATCGCCATCGGCATGGTGCAGCAGCGCTGCACAGGTCACCGACAGGTCGGTGATGCGCCAAGTGCGGATCAAGTCGCCAAAATCAATCACGCCCTGCATCTGCCACTGGCGCTGGGCGTCGCGCTGCCAGACCACGTTGTCATCCGTGATGTCCATGTGGATCGCCTGTATTGGCAGGCTGGCCTTGAGTGGCTGCAAGCGTCGTTCGGCCTGTTGCGCGACGTCGGCGATCAATTGGCGCCGCTGGTCATCCTGGATGACAGGCAGCAGGTGGTCGATCAACGCCGGGGCATGGCGCGCATCCCATTGCAGGGTGCGCTCCAGGCCCGGATGATCGAAGGTGGCAAGGGCCAGGTTCATCTCCGCACACAGCCGTCCCAACCCGGTTACCAGGTCCGGGGTCAAGTGCTTGAGCTGGGTCAGGGATTGGCCGTCGATGTATTCCAGCAGGCGTACATGGACCGTTTGTCCGGCGACTTCAAGCGTCAACAGATCCTCGCCACTGCTGGCCGCGATAACCGCTGGCACCTTCACCGCGCCGTGCCCGGCCAGCGCCTTCAAGGCCGCATGCTGGGCCTGGAGTTCCTGGATGGCGTAGTCACCATGGCAAATCTTCAGCACATACCGGCCGCGCTCGCTATCTACGCGGTAGTTGAGGTCCTGGTGGCTGCCGAGGGGTCGCAGGTCGCCGCTGAGTCCGTAATTCAAGCGCAACAGCACCAACGCCTGTTCGGCGCTGATCTGTGGGCTTGGCAAACTGGCACGGTGAACCAACGTAGCGAGCGGCATACAACGACCCCTGTGTGGTTTTGTTTTGAATGCCTATCACGCCATTGAGTCGGGGGAATTAGCAACCCCTTCTTTTTGCTCCGCCGATAGCCCGCCTGCCATGACGCGCTCCTTGCGGATATTCGCTTGCACCCTCTTCGTCATGCCGACAAGCTATGCTCCATCGCTGTATCGTCTTATCGAAAAAAGGCTTAACCGGATGCGCATTCTCATTACCGGCGGCGCCGGCTTCATCGGCTCGGCTTTAATACGACATTTGATTGGCCATACTGACCATCAGGTCCTGAACCTCGACAAACTGACCTACGCTGGCAACCTGGAGTCGCTGAGCAGCATCGATCACGATAGCCGCTACGAGTTCGTGCAGGCCGACATCGTCGACCAACCGACGATCAGCGCGGTGCTGGGGCGATTCAAACCTGACGCCATCATGCACCTGGCCGCAGAATCCCATGTGGACCGCTCCATCGACGGTCCGGCGGATTTCATCCAGACCAATATCGTCGGCACCTACAGCCTGCTGGAAGCCACCCGTGCCTATTGGCAAACCCTGGCCGAACCGCAAAAGCGGGCGTTTCGCTTCCACCACATTTCCACCGACGAAGTGTATGGCGACCTGCATGGCGTGGATGACCTGTTCACCGAAACCACCGCCTACGCCCCAAGCTCGCCGTATTCGGCCAGCAAGGCGGCATCCGACCATCTGGTCCGCGCCTGGCAACGTACGTATGGCCTGCCCGTGCTGCTGACCAACTGCTCGAACAACTACGGACCCTTTCACTTCCCCGAAAAGCTGATTCCGCTGGTGATCCTCAACGCCCTGGCCGGTAAACCGCTGCCGGTGTATGGCGATGGGCTGCAAGTGCGCGACTGGCTGTTCGTCGAGGACCACGCGCGGGCGCTGCTCAAAGTCGTCACCGAAGGGGTGGTCGGTGAGACCTACAACATCGGCGGCCACAATGAACAAAAGAACATCGACGTGGTGCGCAACATCTGTGCACTCCTTGAAGAGCTGGCGCCGCACAAGCCCGCGGGCGTCGAGCACTACGCCGACCTGATCACCTTCGTCAAGGATCGTCCCGGCCACGACCTGCGCTACGCCATCGATGCCGGCAAGATCGAACGGGAGCTGGGCTGGACACCATCGGAAACCTTCGAGAGCGGACTGCGCAAGACCGTGCAGTGGTACCTCGAAAACCTGTCGTGGTGCCGGCGCGTCCAGGATGGCAGTTATCAGGGCGAGCGCCTGGGCTCACTCGACAACAAGGATACGATTGCATGATGAAAGGCATTGTTCTGGCCGGCGGTTCCGGTACGCGGCTGCACCCGATTACCCTCGGGGTTTCGAAACAACTGCTGCCGATCTACGACAAACCGATGATCTATTATCCAATCTCGGTGCTGATGCTCGCTGGCATCAAGGAAATCCTGATCATCTCCACCCCACTGGACTTGCCGCAATATCGCAACCTGCTGGGCGACGGTTCTCAGTTCGGCGTGCATTTCAGCTACGCCGAACAGCCCGCCCCCGACGGACTGGCCCAGGCATTCCTGATTGGCGAGCAATTCATTGGCAGCGACCCGGTGTGCTTGATCCTCGGCGACAACATCTTTCACGGCCAGCATTTCGGCGAGCAGTTGCAGACCGCCGTCAATCGCGAGCGCGGTGCGACGGTGTTCGGTTATTGGGTCAAGGACCCCGAGCGTTTCGGCGTGATCGACTTCGACCCTGAAGGACGCGCCGTTTCCATCGAAGAAAAACCCACCGAGCCCAAGTCCAGCTATGCGGTGACCGGCCTGTATTTCTATGACAACGATGTCATACAGATCGCCAAGACCATCAAGCCGTCCAAACGAGGCGAACTGGAGATTACCGACGTCAACAACGCTTACCTGCAACGCGGAGATTTGCATGTCGAGCGGTTTGGACGTGGTTTTGCCTGGCTGGATACCGGTACCCATGACAGCCTGCTGGAGGCCTCGCAATACGTACAGACCATTGAGCATCGACAGGGCTTGAAGGTCGCGTGCCTGGAAGAAATCGCTTACCAGCAGGGTTGGGTCAGTCGAGAGCACGTTCTTGCGCGCGCCCAATATTTTGGCAAGACCGGTTACGGCCAGTACCTGTTCAAGATCGCCGGAGAGACACGTTGAACGTCATCGCCACGCGCCTGCCGGACGTCCTGATCATCGAGCCGAAGGTCTTCGGCGACGAACGCGGCTTTTTCTATGAAAGCTTCAACGCCCAGGCGTTCGCCGAGGCCACTGGCCGCGTGGTGCAGTTCGTCCAGGACAATCATTCGCGTTCCGCCAAGGGCGTGCTGCGCGGCCTGCATTACCAGATCGAACATTCCCAGGGGAAACTGGTGCGCGTCACCGAAGGTGAGGTCCTGGACGTTGCGGTGGACATTCGCCGCAGCTCCCCGACTTTCGGCCAGTGGACAAGCGTACGCCTGTCGGGACAGAACCATCGGCAGCTGTGGATTCCACCAGGATTCGCCCATGGATTCGTGGTGCTGAGCGAGTCAGCCGATTTTCTCTACAAGACCACCGATTACTACGCCCCATCAGCCGAACGCTGCATTCGCTGGGACGATCCGGAACTGGCGATCGACTGGGAACTGCAGGGCGCGCCGATCCTGTCCGCCAAGGATCAGGCCGGCAGCGCCCTTCGCGAGGCCGACCTGTTCCCATGAATTCCTCCTTGCGCATCCTGATCATCGGCCAGAACGGCCAGGTCTCCCAGGCCTTGCAAAAGCGCCTCGCGGCCGTGGGCGAATTGATCGTGCTGGGCAGTAGCCAGCTCGACATGGCGCGCACGGATGACATCCGCGCGCCTATCGATGCATTGCGGCCCGACCTGATCATCAATGCCGCCGCCCACACCGCCGTCGACCAGGCCGAAAGCGAAGCGGAGCGGGCGTTTGCCATCAACGCCACGGCACCGGGCGTGCTCGCCCGGGCGGCGCTTGGGCTGGGCGTTCCACTGTTTCACTACTCCACCGACTATGTCTTTGACGGTCGCAAGCCCGAGCCCTACACCGAAGACGATGCGCCCAACCCCCTGAGCGTCTACGGTCGCAGCAAACTGGCGGGCGAAGAGGTCATCCGCGAGGCTGGCGGGCAGCATCTGATCCTGCGCACCAGTTGGGTGTATTCCAATGCGGGGCGTAACTTCCTGCTGACCATGCAACGCCTGCTCCAAGAAAAACCCCACCTGCGGGTGGTGGCCGATCAGATCGGCGCACCGACCTGGGCCGGTACCATTGCCGACAGCACCGCAAAGTTGATAGAGCGCTGGCAGGCCGGACAGTGCGGAGCCTGGGGCACTTATCATCTGACGGCCCAGGGCCAGACGTCATGGTTCGGCTTCGCCCAGGCCATCGGTGAAAACCTGGTGGAGCAGCACAAACCTTGCGCCGTGCTTGAGCCAATCCCCTCCAGCGAGTACCCGACACCGGCACCGCGCCCGCTGAATTCGCGACTCGATTGCACGCGCCTGCTCCGGGAATGGGGCGTGAGCCAACCAGACTGGCGAAGCGCTTTGCGACAGTGCCTTGCCGGACAAGCCTAGGCATAATGCGCCTGTAACCACAGGCGCATCCTGCTCATGAATTCCACCCTCCCCCGCAGACCCCGTTGGCGCAGCCTGGCCTTGCTCGCATTGTGCCTGGCGCCTTTGCTGTGGCCGCTGGAGCATCTGGCCGAGCGATATTACCGCAGCGAGCTGGCCGGACAGAATCGCCAGACGCTCGATCTTTACGTCGCGAACCTGCTGGGCACCCTGCATCGCTATGAAGTGCTGCCGCAGATTCTCGGTGAACTGCCGGCCCTGCGCGCGGCCCTGTCGGCACCGGACGATGGCGTCACCCAGGGCAACGCCAACCGGCTGCTGAAAAACATCAGCGCCCAGACCGGCGCCGAAGTCATGTACTTGATGGACACCACGGGCAAGACCCTGGCGGCGTCGAACTGGGACAAGCACGACAGCTTCGTCGGCCGCAATTTCGCTTTTCGCCCTTACTACATCGAAGCCATGGCCGGGCGCCTGGGACGCTTCTTCGGCCTGGGCACCACATCGGGCAAGCGCGGTTATTTCTTTGCCGCCGCCGTCCGCGACCGTGAGAAAGTCATCGGCGTGCTGGTGGTCAAGGTTGACCTGGACCACACCGAAAGCCTCTGGGGCAAGACTCCGGAGCAACTGCTGGTGACCGACCCCAATGGCGTGGTCATCCTCACCTCGCGCCAGGAATGGCGCTTCCGCTCGACCCGGCCCTTGAGCGATGCGGAAAGCAAGGCGATCAGCGCGATACAACCCTACCCGACACGCGACCCTAAGCCGCTGAACCTCGACGCCAGCGCCTGGCTGCCCCAGACCCAGACCATCGAAGAAACAGGCTGGAGCGTCAGCATCCTCGCCCCGCGCACCCTGATCGATCGTCCGGTGCGCACGGTGGTGATCATCGGCGGCGCAGCGCTCCTGGTCTTGATGCTGTTGCTCGGTTTGATGATGCAGCGCAGGCGCCATTACCTGGACCGCATCGCCTTCGAGGCCAAGGCTCGCCATGAACTGGAAGGCCGCGTCGCGGAACGCACCAGCGACCTGGAAGGCCTCAACCGGCGCCTCAAGCAGGAGGTTCTGGAACGCGAGCACGCCCAGCAGGAACTGGTCCGGGCCCAGGATGACCTGGTCCAGGCCGGCAAGCTGTCGGCACTTGGCACCATGTCGGCCAGCATCAGCCATGAACTCAACCAGCCGTTGGCGGCGATTCGAAGCTATGCCGAAAACGCCGAGGTATTGCTCGATCACCAGCGTACCGAAGATGCCCGTGGCAATCTCAGGTTGATCAACGAACTGACCGGGCGCATGGCGTCGATCATTGCCCACTTGCGCGCCTTCGCCCGTCGCGACCGCCATGCGCCAGAAAGTGTCGCCTTGCAACCGGCGCTGGACGATGCCTTGGCGTTACTCGCCAAACGGCGGCGCAGTATGGAAGTGGAACTGATCCGCGACCTGCCGGCCGCCACATTGTGGGTCGAGGCCGGCGAAACGCGTTTGCGCCAGGTGCTGGGCAATCTCCTGGCAAACGCCCTGGATGCGCTGACCGAAAAAGGCCCGCCACGTAAACTCTGGCTCAGTGCCCAGGCGACCGAAACCGGCGTCAACCTGTACATCCGCGATAACGGCCCAGGGTTTTGCATGGAAGCCCTTGGCCGCGCCGGCGAGCCGTTCTACACCACCAAGACCCGTACCCAGGGGCTTGGCCTGGGGCTGGCGATCTGCGACACCCTGATGCGCGCCTTTGGCGGCGAGCTGTTGTTCGCCAACCACAAGGAAGGCGGCGCCCTGATCACCCTGAAGCTGCGCGCGGGCGCGCCCGGGGTAAGCCTGCAACCCTCCGAGGACCGTAGTGTATGACCATCGACAACCAGATTGAGGTGGTGCTGATCGACGACGATCCCCATCTGCGTCAGGCCTTGAGCCAGACCCTCGACCTGGCCGGGCTGAAAATCCTGCCCCTGGGCGAGGCCAATGGCCTGGCCGGGCAATTGCCCCGCGATTGGCCGGGTGTGGTGGTCAGCGACATTCGCATGCCGGGCATGGACGGACTTGAGCTATTGAGCCAACTGCACGCCCAGGACCCAGAGCTGCCGGTGCTGCTGATCACCGGTCACGGCGATGTACCGCTCGCCGTGCAGGCCATGCGCGCTGGCGCGTACGACTTCCTGGAGAAACCGTTCGCCAGCGATCATCTGCTCGACAGCGTTCGCCGAGCCCTGGCCTTGCGCCGCCTGGTCCTGGACAACCGCAGCCTGCGGCTGGCCCTGAGCGACCGCCACGAACTCAGCGCCCGGCTGGTGGGCCAGTCGTCACCCATGTTGCGCCTGCGCGAGCAGATCGGCGCCCTGGCAGCGACCCGCGCCGATGTGCTGATCCTCGGTGAAACCGGCGCCGGCAAGGAAGTGGTCGCCCGCGCCCTGCACGACCTTTCCAGCCGGCGCAACGGGCCATTCGTGGCCATCAATGCCGGTGCCTTGGCGGAGTCGGTGGTGGAGAGCGAATTGTTCGGCCACGAACCCGGCGCCTTTACCGGCGCGCAGAAACGCCGTATCGGCAAATTCGAGTTCGCCAACGGTGGCACGTTGTTCCTCGATGAAATCGAAAGCATGAGCCTGGACGTACAGGTCAAGTTGCTTCGCCTGCTGCAAGAACGCGTGGTGGAACGGCTGGGTGGCAATCAGCAGATCCCGCTGGATATCCGCATCATTGCCGCGACCAAGGAAGACCTGCGCCAGGCCGCCGATCAGGGGCGGTTCCGCGCCGACTTGTATTACCGCCTGAACGTCGCGCCACTGCGCATACCACCGTTGCGCGAACGAGGTGAGGACGTGTTGTTGCTGTTCCAATATTTCGCCGACGAGGCCAGCGCCCGCCACGGCCTGCCGCCCCACGAGCTGCAACCGGCCCATCGGGCGCTGCTGCTGCGCCATGGCTGGCCGGGCAACGTGCGCGAGTTGCAGAACGCCGCCGAACGTTTCGCCTTGGGCCTGGAATTGGCCCTGGATAACAGCGCGCCGGAAAGTCATCCGGGCACGCCGATGGAAGTGGTCAGCGGCGGCTTGAGCGAGCAGGTGGAGAACTTCGAAAAGACCCTGATCGCCGCCGAGCTGGCCCGCCCACACAGTTCGGTACGCAGCCTTGCCGAAGCATTGGGCATCCCGCGCAAGACCCTGCACGACAAGCTGCGCAAGCATGGGCTGGCCTTCGATAGCAGCCATGGCCCGGCCGAAGAGTCTGATTGAATGCCCGCCCATCTTCCCTTTCAAGCAAGAGGCCCAGCATGAACCGCGACAGCACCTACCTGGAATCGATTCTGCACCGGGACATCCCGTTGACGCGGGACATGGGCCTGAAAGTGCTCGATTGGCAGGGCCGGGAACTGCGCCTGTTCCTGCCCCTCGAGGCCAACGTCAACCACAAGAGCACCATGTTCGGCGGCAGTCTGTACTGCGGCGCGGTACTGGGCGGCTGGGGCTGGCTGCACCTGGCCTTGCGCGAGGAAGGGATCGAGGACGGACACATCGTGATCCAGGAGGGGCAGATCAGCTATCCGCTGCCGGTCACCCGGGATGCGCACGTCGTCTGCGAAGCGCCCGATGAAAAAACCTGGAAGCGCTTCCTGGCCACGTATCGGCGCTACGGACGGGCGCGGCTGGCCCTGCAGACGCGGGTGATGAACGTGGACAGCGAGGACGTGGCGGTGCAATTCGAAGGGCAGTACGTGCTGCACCGTTGATCAAAGCAGCATAAAACCCGTGGCGAGGGAGCTTGCTCCCGTTCGGCCGGTCCGACGCCTCGGGCGCAGCAGACGCCTTGGGGCCGCTACGCGGCCCAGCGGGAGCAAGCTCCCTCGCCACAAAAGCAGTCCTAGCCAAAAGGTCAGATTTGATCTTAAGCGCGGGCAAGCTCCAACAACTTCCTACGCCAAGCCGCCTTCGCCGGCAAAGCCAGGAACGAAGCATTCAACAGCGACTCCCGCGGCGGATAGCAGAACGGTTCGCCGCCCAGGCCCAACACCTCGCCCCCTGCACCTTCCAACACTCCCTGGGCGGCGGCGGTGTCCCACTGCGACGTCGGCGCCAACCGTGGATAGCAATCCGCCGCACCTTCGGCCAGCAGGCAGAACTTCAACGAACTGCCGATATTGGTCAATTGCAAGGCGCCAAGGCTCTCGCTCAAGCCGGCCAACAAGCGCTCCTGCTCCGCACTGGTGTGGCGGCGGCTGGCAACGACGGTAAACACTTCCCCTGGCGCCAATACGTTACGCACGGCGATGGGCAAAGGCTCGGCATTTTTATCGCCACGCCAGGCGCCAAGCCCAGCGCCGCCGACATAAAAGCGCCCGTTGGTAGGCATCGAAACCACGCCGAACACCACCCGCCCCTCTTCGACCAAGGCGATGTTGACGGTGAACTCTTCGCTGCCGGAAATGAATTCCTTGGTGCCATCCAGCGGGTCCACCAGCCACCAGCGTTTCCAGGTCGCGCGCACGCTTTGTGCAATATTGGCGTCCTCTTCGGAAAGGATCGGGATATCCGGCGCCAGCGCAGTCAATCCAGCGACGATGACATCGTGAGCGGCCATGTCGGCGGCGGTGACGGGTGATTCGTCAGCCTTTTGCACGACTTCCACATTGGCTCGCCAGAATGGCAGGATCGCCGCGCCGGCCTTGAGCGCCAGCTCGATCACCGGGGCGATCAGGGGATGGGGGTAATTCATGGCAGGTAGGCTCCACGCTGGGTCAGCAGGTCGCGAGCCAGATACAGCGCCGCCAGCGCCCGGCCTTCGGTGAATTGTGGATTCTGCGCCAGGGCCCAGAGCTCGCCCAGGTTGACCTTCTCGACGCGCATCGCCTCGGGCTCGTCGCCCTCCAACCGTTCTTCATACAGATCGGTCGCCAACACTACTTGGATTTTCTGGCTCATGTAGCCAGGCGACAACGACAGCTCGGTCAAGTGCTCCAGTTGTCGCGCGCCAAAACCGGCCTCTTCCTTGAGCTCCCGTTCAGCCGCCGCCAGCACGTCCTCCCCGGGCTCGATCAAACCTTTGGGCAGGGACAGCTCGTAGGCATCGGTACCGCCGCAGTACTCTTCCACCAACACCGCGTGGTCGGCGTCGAGCATCGCCACGATCATCACCGCGCCGTAGCCTGCGCCCTTGCTCGCCAACCGCTCATAGGTACGTTCCACGCCATTGGAAAAACGCAATTGCAGTTCTTCAACGCAAAACAGGCGGCTGGTGGCGACGATCCGTCGGTCGAGTATGGTGGGCTTCTGGCGCATAAACGGCTCCCTGGGCGATAGCGGGCTACTATACCCGGCCTATCCTGATTGTTTGTGTCGGATATCTGATTACCGCTGGAGAAGTTTGATGGCTTTATTGCCCTGGCACGAGATCGACACGGTGCTGTTGGACATGGACGGCACCCTGCTGGACCTGCATTACGACAACCATTTCTGGCTGGAGCACTTGCCCCAGCGCTACGCCGAACTGCATGGCGTCAGCCGCGCGATGGCCGAGATGGAGCTGCAACCGCTGTTCGAACGCAACGCCGGCCAGTTGCAGTGGTATTGCCTGGACTTCTGGAGCGAGGAACTGAAACTGCCGGTGCGCGAGTTGAAGCTGGAAACCGCGCACTTGATCGCGTTGCGCCCGGACGCCGATACGTTCCTGGCGGCGATCCAAAGGGCCGGCAAACGGGTCGTGATGATCACCAATGCCCACCGAGATTCGTTGTCGTTGAAACTGGAGCGTATCGAACTGGCTCCATATTTCGAGCGCTTGATCAGTTCCCACGACTACGGTTTCCCCAAGGAGAACCCGCAGTTCTGGGATGCCTTGCAAGCCGACCTGGATTTCGACCCGGCCCGCAGCCTGTTTATCGACGACACCCTGCCGATATTGCGCAGCGCCCGGGACTTTGGCGTCGGGCACCTGCTGGCGGTCAGCGAACCGGACAGCCGCAAGGGCCCGAAGGATACGGGGGAGTTTGAGGCGGTCGGGGATTATCGGGACTTGATTGCCGGACTTTGAACCGCACCGCCTTCATCGCGAGCAAGCTCGCTCCCACAGGGGCATATGGTCAACTGTGGGAGCGAGCTTGCTCGCGATGAAGACACTGCAAGTCTGAAGATTACTCAGGGATACGCAGCACCTGCCCCGGGTAGATCTTGTCCGGGTGTTTCAGCATCGGCTTGTTGGCTTCGAAAATCTTGTTGTACTTGTTCGCATCGCCATAGACCCGCTTGGAAATGGCACTCAAGGTGTCGCCCTTCTCAACGGTGACGAACCTGGCCGCCGCCGCAACCGGCCCGGTGACCGTGACCTGGTCATCCACGCCGCTGATACCGGCAACGTTGCCCAGGGCCAAAAGGATTTTTTCCTTTTCCTCCTGCGTCGCGGCTTCGCCCGTGGCAATGACTTTTTCGCCTTCGACTTTTATCTGGATCCTGGAAGTATCTATACCTGTCAGGGCATCTTGTACGTGCTTGGTCAGCGCCTCGCTGTTGGCTTCGGCCTTGTCGGGCGTCAGCGCATCAAGAATTTTTTCACCGGCATCTTTTAAAAAACTGAAAAGGCTCATGGTTGTCTCTCCCTGGGTTCAAATGTCCAGACGCAAAGCCTAGACCAAGCCCACCGAACCCGCTCCCCAACCGACCGATGACCCCGCCACGCGCAAGCGCTAGAATCCCAACCTTCAAGCGCCCTGGAGCGAAGATGGACATCAAGCAACTGAAATTTCTCATTGCGCTCGACGAAACCCGTCACTTCGGCCAGGCCGCCGCTCGTTGTCACATCACCCAACCCACCCTGTCGATGCGCTTGCGCAGCCTGGAAGAAGAGCTTGGCCTGCCACTGGTCAACCGCGGCCAGCGCTTCGAGGGTTTTACCGCGCCAGGTGAACGGGTGCTGGCCTGGGCTCGCACGGTGCTGGCCGCCTACGACGGGCTTCAGGCCGAAGCGGCGGCCTGCCGGGGCAATCTGGTGGGCACGCTGCGCCTGGGCGTGGTGCCGCTGTCAAACTTCGATCCGCTGTCGATGATGCAGCGCCTGCACGCCGACCACCCCAGCCTGCGTTTCGAATTGTCGTCCCTGAGCTCCGAGCAGATTCTCGAACAGTTGGCGAACAACCGCATCGACCTGGGCATTTCCTACCTGGAACGCCTGGACAACGATCGTTTCGAGGCGCTGCCGTTCAGCCATACCCGCATGGGCCTGCTTTACGACCAGCGGTTTTTCTTTTTCGATGAACAACCGCTGAGCTGGGAAGCGCTGGTCGAATTGCCCTTGGGCATGCTCACCAGCGGCATGCATTTTCGCCAGTCCATCGACCACAACTTCCACAGTCGGGGGTTGTCACCCCAGCCGCTGTTGCAGACCGACGCCGTGCATCAGCTGCTACAAGCCGTTCACGGCGGGCTGTGTTGCGCGGTGGTGCCATTGGAGGGCGGCCTGCACGACATGGCCGAAGACCTGCGGATCCAGCCCATCGAAGGAGCGCAGTCACTCGTCCCGCTCGGCCTGATCATGCGTCGCGGCGCCCCGCGTTCGGCGCTGGCGGAGGCTTGTTTCGCGCTTTATCAGAAATCAACAAGCATCTCTTGATCGACGTCATCTATTGGAAGATCAGTAATAGCGATTAGACGTGGCAGATTGCCGCATTTAGTCTTAACACTATTCCTACTTTCAGTGATGCCCATGAACGACAAGCCTCCGGTCTGTCCAACGCCTGACGTGGAACCCTCCACGCCAGCCGCCAGCCAGAGCTATCGCTACTGCAACCTGGACCACTCCGACTCGGACAGCACCGCGCTGGCCGAGGAAGTGGCGTTGGCCATTGCCTATAACGGCATCAGCCAGGCTGTCATGTTGGTCACGCCCACTGATCTCGAAGATTTTATCGTCGGTTTCAGCCTCGGCAGCGGCATCATCGAAGACCCCGCGGATATCTATGATTTGCAACTGAGCGGTGCCGGTTCGGCGCAATATGCCCAGGTCACCATCGCCAATCGCGCCTTCTGGAATCTCAAGCAGCAACGCCGGCAGATGGCCGGCACCAGTGGTTGCGGACTGTGTGGCGTGGAAGCCGTGGAACAGGCGCTACCCGACCTCAAGGCGCTGCCCGGGGCGCCGCTACCACCGGCGCCATGGCTCGATGGCCTGCGCCAACGCATCAGCCAGTTCCAGCCCCTGGGCCAGCACTGCGGCGCGGTCCATGCGGCATTGTTCATGAATGCCCAGGGCGAGCTGCTGCTGGGCCGCGAAGACATTGGCCGACACAACGCCCTCGATAAACTGATTGGTGCGTTGATCCGGCAACAAATCCCGGTAGCCGGCGGCTTGGCGATTGTCACCAGCCGTTGCAGCCTCGAATTGATCCAGAAAGTCCTGCGTGCGGGCATCCAGACCTTGGTCAGCCTGTCGTCGCCCACGGGCCTCGCCGTGCAGTGGGCCCGCCAACACAACCTCAACCTCATCCACCTGCCGCAGAAAAGTGCGCCGCGGGTCTATAGCCCTGCGATGGAGAAACAAGCGTGAGCAACTATCAACAAGCCAACCAGAAACCCGCACCGCGCTACAAGCCCTACAAGGGCCCGGCCGGTGGATGGGGGGCGCTGATCAGCGTTGCCCAGGCCTGGCTGACCAGCGATAACGCGCTGAAGAACATCCGCATGATGCTCAAGACCAACCAGAACGGCGGCTTCGACTGCCCCGGCTGCGCCTGGGGTGATTCGCCGGAAAGCGGCATGGTCAAGTTCTGTGAGAACGGCGCCAAGGCCGTGAACTGGGAAGCGACCAAGCGTCGTGTCGACGCGGCTTTTTTCGCCAAGCACAGCGTGACGTCGTTGCTGGAGCAGAGCGATTACTGGCTTGAATACCAGGGGCGCCTGACGGAGCCGATGAGCTACGACGCCGAAACCGACCGCTACAAGCCCATCAGCTGGGACGCGGCATTCGCACTGATCAGCAAGCATCTGAACGGACTGTCCAGCCCGAACCAGGCGGAGTTCTACACGTCGGGCCGGGCCAGCAACGAAGCGGCCTACCTGTATCAACTGTTCGTGCGTGCCTTCGGCACCAACAACTTTCCCGATTGCTCGAACATGTGCCATGAAGCCAGTGGCGTGGCCCTGTCCCAGAGCGTGGGCGTGGGCAAAGGCACGGTCACTTTCGACGATTTCGAACATGCCGACGCGATTTTCGTCTGGGGCCAGAACCCCGGCACCAACCATCCACGGATGCTCGAGCCGCTGCGCGAAGCCGTCAAACGTGGCGCCCAGGTGGTGTGTATCAACCCGCTGAAAGAGCGCGGCCTGGAACGCTTCCAGCATCCACAGCATCCGCTGGAAATGCTCACCAACGGTGATAAACCGACCAACACCGCCTATTTCCGCCCGGCCCTGGGCGGTGACATGGCTGTGCTGCGGGGCATGGCGAAATTCCTGTTGCAATGGGAACGGGACGCGCAGAACAGCGGCGGCCCTGCGGTGTTCGACCATGGGTTTCTCAACGAACACAGCGCCAACGTCCTGGAATACCTGGCAGTCGTCGATGAAACCCCGTGGGAGCAGATCGTCGAGCAATCCGGCCTGACCCTGGCCGAGATCGAGCAATCCGCGCGTATGTACGCCAAGGCCAACAACGTGATCATGTGCTGGGCAATGGGCATTACCCAGCACCGCCATTCGGTGGCGACGATCCAGGAAATCGCCAACCTGATGATGCTGCGTGGCAACATCGGCAAGCCAGGCGCAGGGCTCTGCCCGGTTCGTGGCCACAGTAACGTGCAAGGCGACCGGACCATGGGAATCAACGAGCGTCCGCCCGTTGCGTTCCTCGACACCCTGGAGCGGCGCTTCCAGTTCAAGGTACCGCGTGAAAACGGCCACAACGTGGTCGAGGCGATCCACGCCATGGCCGAAGGCCGGGCAAAAGTGTTCGTCGCCCTGGGCGGCAACTTCGCCCAGGCCACGCCAGACAGCCACCGGACCTTCCAGGCCCTGGGCAATTGCGACCTGACCGTCCAGATCAGCACCAAGCTCAACCGCAGCCACCTGGCCCACGGGAAGGAAGCGCTCATCTTGCCGTGCCTGGGGCGTACCGACATCGACCTGCAAGCGGAAGGCTCGCAAGCGGTGACCGTGGAAGACTCCTTCAGCATGGTCCACGCCTCCAATGGCCAACTGCAGCCGCTGTCGAACCAGATGCGTTCCGAGCCCTGGATCATCGCCGGCATCGCCGCCGCCACGCTGGGCAGCCGCCCAGTGGATTGGAACTGGCTCGTGGCCGACTACAGCCGTATCCGCGATTTGATCGCCGAGACTGTCCCTGGCTTCAAGGACTTCAACGAAAAACTCAAGAACCCCGGCGGTTTCTACCTGGGCAACAGCGCCGGTGCCCGTCGCTGGAATACCCCTTCGGGCCGGGCCAACTTCAAGCCCAACCGGCTGCCGACGGACCTGATCCATGAGCGCACCCGCGCGACAGGCCAACTGCCGGACCTGATCCTGCAATCGATGCGTTCGCACGATCAGTACAACACCACGATCTATGGGTTGGATGACCGTTATCGCGGCGTCAAAGGCCAACGCGACGTGCTGTTCGTGAACGAAGCGGACATCATCCGCCTGGGCTTCAAGCCAGGACAGAAAGCCGACATCGTTTCGCTCTGGGATGATGGCCGTGAGCGTCGGGTCAAAGGCTTTACCTTGCTGGCCTTCGACATCCCCGCCGGGCAGGCCGCAGCCTATTACCCGGAAGTGAATCCTTTGGTGCCGCTGGAAAGCACGGGCGACGGCAGCTTTACCCCAACCTCGAAGTTCGTGGCGATCCGCCTCGAAGCCGCGAGCGAAAACGGGTTGATCCTGGCCAAGTCGGCCTGACGCAATTCTCAGGGGGCGGGCTTCCACGGTACTTCCAGACGCCCACAAAAAAGGCCGTTTTCCAATGAAAACGGCCTGTCTGAAGTAGCTAAAGACCGGCGAAATTCGGTTAAGTTCCAGCCTAAAAACAATAACTTAGAGAATTGTGCACAAGTCGTGTTACTCGTCGGATTTCGATTGTAACCAAGCGAAGCCAGCCTCAGGATCGCGCCGTCATCCCTTTGAGGCTCCTCTATGAAGTTCTCCTCCATTCTCTTGTTGTCCCTTGGCCTGATCAGTGGCGTCGCGTCTGCCGGCGGTACCGCCGAAGCAGGTGTAGGCGGCGCATTGGGCGGGGTTTTGGGTTCGGTCGTCGGCCAGTCCCTGGGCGGCAACACCGGCTCCACTATCGGCGCAGCCCTTGGCGGCGCGGGTGGCAGCGCAGTCGGCGCAGACAGACACAGCCGCGGTGAAGCGGCGATCGGCGGCGCATTGGGCGCAGCCGGCGGTAACGTGGTCGGCCGCAGCGTAGGCGGCACCACTGGTAGCCTGATCGGTGCCGCTGCTGGCGGTGGCGCCGGCGGCGCGCTGGGCAACTACATGGGCAAGGACGACGATGACGACCGTTACGAAGGTCGCCGTGGCGATCGTCGCTACTATCGTGACGGGCACCCGGGTCGCGGCCATGCCTACGGGCATCGCAAGAAGCATCACCGCTACTACCGCGACTAACGGCTGACTTTTCTACCAGCCGGTAAAAGATCGCAGCCTTCGGCCGTTCTCTTCAGAGACTGACCGGAGGCTGCGATTTTTCGTTTCAGGCCACCAACCGTTCCAACGCTGCGCGTAATCGATCAGGAATCGCCACGGGCCGATTCGATGCCCGATCCACGAAAACATGCACGAAGCGCCCCGCCGCGCAGGCTTCGTCCTCGTCCACCTTGAACACCGCCAGCTCGTACTGCACCGAACTGTTGCCCAGTTTGCCGACCCGCAGGCCAACCTCGATCCGGTCTGGAAAAGCGATCGAGGCAAAGTAATCGCAGGCCGAACTCACTATGAAGCCCACCACTTCTCCTTCGTCGATATCCAACCCGCCGGTTTCGATCAGGTAGGTGTTCACGGCCGTATCGAAAAAGCTGTAGTAGGTGACGTTATTGACGTGACCGTACACATCGTTGTCGTGCCAGCGCGTGGTAATGGGCTGGAAGTGCAAGTATTCCGTGCGTTGGGGCATCAGTTGTCCTTGGGTAATCCGGTTTTGGAACGCAGGGCAAGGCTCGGCATTATCGCTGGGAGAATCCTTTGCCTTGCGCAGCCAGCTCGCCGATCAAACGGGCGGGTTTCCATTGGTCGCCCTGCTTGGTTTCAAGCGCCAACAAGCGCGCATGGATGTCGTCAAGCCCTTGCTGGTCAGCCCAGGCCATCGGGCCGCCCTTGTCTGCGGGGAAGCCATATCCGTTGAGGTAAACCAGATCGATGTCGTGAGACGACTCGGCGATGCCTTCCTGGAGGATCTTCGCACCTTCGTTGACCAGGGCCAGCAAGCAGCGCTCGAGGATCTCCTCGGTACCAATGTCACGCCGCTGGAAACCCAGCCCCTCGCTGACCCGCTGCACCAGCGCATCGACCTCGACATCGTGTTCAGCCTGGCGACTGCCTGGCTCATAGTGATAGTACCCGTTGCCGCTCTTCTGGCCGAACCGGCCCAACTCGCACAGGCGGTTGTCCACTTGCACCTCGGGCGCGTCCTGGCCCTGGCCCGCCAGTTCCCGGGCACGCCATTCCAGATCGATCCCGACCACGTCGTACATGCGAAACGGCCCCATGGCGAAGCCGAAGCCTTGCAGCGCCGCATCGACCTGATGGGGGAGCGCCCCCTCCAAAAGCATCTTGCGCGCCTCCAGCACGTAGGGATGCAGCATCCGGTTGCCAATGAACCCATGACAATTACCCGATACCACGCTTACCTTGCCCATGCGTTTGCCCAACGCCAGCGCTGCGTCCAGCACCGCTTTCGACGTCTGTGCGCCGCGGACGATTTCCAGCAGTTTCATGATGTGCGCAGGGCTGAAGAAATGCAGGCCCAGCACCTGGGTTGGCCGACGCGTGGCGGCGGCAATGGCATCGATGTCCAACGCCGAAGTGTTGCTTGCCAGCAGCGCCTCGGGTTTGAGCATGCCGTCCAGCTCGCGGAATATCTTTTGCTTGAGTTCCAGATTCTCGTAGACCGCTTCGATTACGAGGTCCACATTGCGGATCGCCGCGTAGTCATCCGCCCTCGTTACCCGGGCGATCCGCGCGTCGGCTTCGCTTTGTTCGAGTCGGCCCTGGCGTACGTTATGGGCATAAGTCTCGGCCACCGTGGCCAAGGCCTGCTCAAGCATTTGCGGGTTGTTATCGACCCATTGCACAGTGACGCCGGCGTTGGCCAGGCACATCACGATGCCACGGCCCATGGTGCCTGCACCGACCACGGCGGCGCGCTGGATATCGAAGGTTGTCTGGCTCATGTTTGCTCTCTTGTCGGCGATCCAAGGACAGCCATCACCATAGCCAGCCACTGACTTTTTTTGAAATTTATTCGTGTGATGCCGGGCATTCAGCGGATGGATGCAGCTCAGAGGTAAATGAGCACAGTCACGGGCCGGGTCATTCGGTTGACGTTAGATAAAAATCAAGCTCTGCGGGAAAAGCCAACGACGCCAAGCGCCCAATTTCGATAATTTGTGTCTTGGAAAGCTTGAAATCAGCGCCGATATAATCGGTGTTGTCAGTCCAAAGCATCAATGGCATCAAGTCCTTTATAGACAGGTTGATGCTCTGTTCAAATACCAATTCGTCCTTGCCTGGATAAAATCCCAACACAGCAAAATTCATGGCTCTACCTCTCTCGCTTTATACGCTTTTTTTGGGAAGCGTTATCGCTTTGCCACGAAGCGATCCAGGCGCTTTGATGTCTCGTCTCCGGTCATTAGACGCGTTAAGGTGCGCCGTCGATCCATGAATCGGCTGCATCGGACCAGCAAAAGACAGGATGCCCTTTGCTCATTAGACAAGGAGAAAAATCATGTTGAGCAAACTGACGTTACCTACCGTCCTGATCACAAGCTTCTTGCTAGGCGGTTGCATGAGGCTATCTGAAGTGCCACCGATGCTTGCCGGGGTCGAAAAGCCGGCCGTAATTGCCTCGACCTCGTGATCTTACGCTCACCACTCATCTCGATAGTCAAAAGATACTTGATAGTCGTACCTCGACAAATCCAGATAATGTTTGAAATGTGGTTGGAGGATTCCAACCCATTCGGCGACGACATCAAGATTTCCGTTATTAATATTAATTCTCGAAGGAATATTGAGTTCATCCAGAATCTCGGTGTCGCTTCCGAAATCCTTTGAATACTCTTTCTCGACCAATAGCTCGGATACTTTATCAAACCACCTCAGCCTAATTTTCAAACCCATGGCGTCCTCATAAATACTTCTTGATGTTACGTTTCGGATTTCGTTTTTTCTTTTGCTCACCCGTAAGGTGATCGAATGCACCGAGATGGCCCCCATCGCTTGAACGATACACTTCTAACTCGGCGTGGCTAGAGTCCCACTCGTAAATTCTCCTGCCCTTAGCATCAATCCAACGCTCCCGGAAACCGCCGCCACCTTGACGGGGAGTCTTTGCTTTAACTTCAGTAAGACCAGCGAAGCCTGAAATTTCGTTTGTCTGAGGTGCGTGATGATACTTATGCGCTGGCTCCGGCAACCCTTTGCGCCGAACATTCAAAACTACATAAAACGGCGAAACCCCAGCCCCCACCGGAAACACAAGAATGAAATCCTTGTACTCCGGTGGATAGATCGGATTGACGATGATGCTGTCCGCCATGGGCGTCGGCGGGAAGATCCAGATGCGCGGCGCCTGTGGCGCAGCTTCCAACGCTGGAATGCCCAACGTCGCGGAAGGGTCCACTGCCGGCGTCCAGATCAACTCGACCCCGTCGCCGAAGTCTGCCACTTGCTGCTCGCCGCGGGCCTGGAATGTCACCACCGGGATCATCTCCCAGTCGCGTCTTGACTGGGTGTTGTAGCCGTAACCTTTAAGCGTCCCGTCGGGCTGGGTTTCGACATGTAGGCGAACCCGGCTGCGCGCTTGTTCAAGGGACCTTAGTTGCTCTTCGGTGTACAGCGAACCGTCGCCCAGGTTCGAGGGCATCAGCAGCCCCACCAATCCCACCAGTGCGCCTGCCGCTACCGGCGCCGTGATCGCCGCGCCGGCGCCAAGGGAGGCCAAGCCGGTTCCACCCAGTGCCAGCGTGCCAACACTTGCGGGTAATGCTCCGCTGATCGTCTTCAGCGGTACACAGCCTGACGCGTCAACCTCACGGCCGCCCAACAATGTGAAGGCGCCATAAGCGCTCAGCA
>Ga0307408_100001093_pt1 | contig 20737 bp, 16 predicted proteins | sample 322Cmetagenome_FD_202116 | JGI IMG/M metagenome (GOLD analysis project Ga0307408, IMG submission 202116) | Maize rhizosphere microbial communities from greenhouse at UC Davis, California, United States - 322HYB-C-3 | ecosystem: Host-associated > Plants > Roots > Rhizosphere > Soil | place... | reverse complement strand
AAAAGATACGACAGGGCCGGATGATGCTGCCAGAAGGTGATCAAGCTGCGCAGCACCCCCGGCTTGCGGAGGAAGGGACTGCGGTCCGGCGTCGCGCCGCCCAGCGTCACGTGGTTACCGCCACCGGTGCCGGTATGGCGGCCATCCAGCATGAATTTCTCCGTGCCCAGGCGCGATACGCGAGCCGCCTCGTAAAGCGTCGTCGTGTTCTCCACCAGATCCCGCCAATGAGTCACCGGATGCACGTTCACCTCGATCACGCCGGGATCCGGTGTCACCTTGATCCGCTCGACGCGGCGATCCCACGGCATCTCGTAGCCCTCGATGATCACTGGCAGTTTTAGGCGCGTTGACGCATTCTCCACTGCCTCTAATAGAGACAGGTAGTGCTCAAGATGCGTCACCGGTGGGAAGAAGACGTGCAACTTCCCGTTCCGCGGCTCGATGCAGATCGCGGTAGTTGATGTGAGTTCCCCGCCATCGGCCGCGGCCGGAGGTGCAGGCTTGAATCCGACGCTGGTCTGTAGGGTGCGCCCCGCCGGCAAGATCTCTCCATGCGGAGGCAAAGGCCCCCTTTCCTCCAGCGGCGACGACTCCAGCGCGGCCTGCTGCGACCGCAACTCCTCGCTCGCCATCGGCAGAGAATCCAGCGGCAGACGGAAGCCCATCGGCGAGCCGCCCGGGATCAGAGACATCCGTCCGCGGCGAAAGGTCCACAGGTTGCTCTTCCAAGTTTGCGTTTCCGCAACCCACTCTACCGGGAGCACGAAGCCAGTTGGCTTGGACAAGCCACGATCTAACAGATTCGCCAGATAACGCCGCTCGAGCGGGTCATCGAGATCCGCCGCATAGGGATCCACGTTCGGCGGCAGGGTGCTTTCTTTCCACGCGTAGTAGAAAGCATCTTCAAAGCCCGCGATGACATGCGCCTGCTGGCAACCCAGCTCCTCGGTGATCATCGTGGTGAAGCGTCGCGCATCCTCGATGCCGTGGCCGAGGTCCGAATTGGGATCGGCCAAAAGCTTCTCGTCCTTCCAGAGCGGCTGTCCGTCCTTTCGCCAGACCACCGTGTAAGCCCAGCGTGGAAGCGGCTCGCCAGGATACCATTTGCCCTCGCCGTAGTGAAGCAGTCCGCCGGTCCCAAAAGAATCTTTCAGCCGATTCAGGAGGCTTAGCGCGAGCTTTCGCTTCGCCGGACTGTCAGCGGTGAAGTTCCACTCCGCACCATCCATGTCATCGATCGACACGAAGGTTGGCTCGCCACCCATCGTCAGCGCCACGTCGCCTGCAGCGAGGATTTCGTCGACCTGCTCCCCCAGCGCATCGACTGCCGCCCACTCGGTCTCTGAATATGGCTTGGTGACCCGCGGGTCCTCGTGGACGCGCTTGACCTCGTTCACCCAGAAGAACTCCGTCTCGCAGGCATCCACGCCGCCCACCACCGGTGCCGCGCTGGCCGGCTCCGGTGTGCAGGAAAGCGGAATATGCCCCTCTCCGGCGAATAGCCCCGAGGTCGGATCCAATCCAACCCATCCCGCACCCGGGATGTAGACCTCCGCCCACGCATGCAAGTCAGTGAAGTCCTCCTTCGGCCCACTCGGCCCGTCCAGAGACTCTTGGTCGGCCGTGAGCTGGACCAGATAGCCCGACACAAACCGAGCCGCGAGGCCGAGGTGTCGTAACGCTTGCACCAACAGGTAGGCCGAGTCCCGGCAAGATCCCGTACCGCGCTCGAAAGTCTGCTCGCAAGTCTGCACTCCCGGCTCCAACCGGATCACGTAGCCCACCGCCTGGTGGACGCGGAAATTCACATCCACCAGGAAATCCACCGTCCGCTTCTTCTCGCGCGGGATAGTCTCCAGCCACCTGGAGAACAGCGGTCCATCATCCCGCAGCTTCAAATAAGGCGCCAACTCGTGCTTCAAGGCCGCCGAATACTCGAAGGGAAATTCTTCCGCCGACTCCTCCAAAAAGAAGTCGAAGGGATTGATCACCGTCATATCGGCGACCAGATCGACCTCGATCCGGAGATTCCGGGTCTTTTCCGGGAATACCACCCGCGCGGCCCAATTGCCGAAGGGGTCCTGCTGCCAATTGATGAAGTGATTCGCCGGCTCGATGTTCAGCGAGTAAGCTGGCACCGGCGTTCGCGAGTGGACGCAAGGCCGCAACCGGATCACGTGGGGTGACAATTGGACCTCGCGGTCGTAGCGGTATTCGGTGACGTGGTGAAGTCCGACTCGGATAGCCATGGGGTAAGACCCATGAAGCGCCCGCCGTGCCAAGCGTTGCAAGGATGAACCGGAGGCAGGGTTGGAACCTAAGGAGTGGCAATATTTCCGGCTACTCCGGCCTTCCTTCCCCAGTCATGCCCTCAGTCGGGATCGGACGCCACCCCGGGCACCACCTCGTAGCGCAATTCGGCCATACCGCCTCCCATCTGGCGAACCGACGTCAGCCGCAAATGAGGGCTCAAAACGCGCCGGGGAAATAGCTGCTTTCCCTTGCCCAGGGTCACCGAGCCGACTTGCACGATGATCTCGTCCAGCAAACCCGCGTCGTGAAACTGACCGGCCAAGTCTCCGCCTCCCACGATCCAAATGTTCCTGGACCCGGCAGCTGCCCGCATTTCCGCATGAACCTTACGGACGTCGCCACTTGCGAACTTGAGATCCGCGCCCTCGATCCCCGGCAGTTCTCGACTGGAAAAAATCCACGCCGGCTGACTGTAAGGCCATGGCGAACCGACCTCGGCAATCACCTGGTCAGAATTGCGCAGCATCCATTCGTAAGTCCCGGAGCCCATGGCGAGCGCGCCCACTTCCGAGATGAATTGCGGGTAGCTGGACTCATTCAGATCGCCGAGAGGAAACAACCACTCCAGCGAGTGGTCTTCCGTCGCGATGAACCCGTCGAGGCTGGTGGCGGTGTAATACTGGGTCTTCATGAGTGAGGTCCCGGCTCACTCCACGTAAACGAAGTCGAACAAGACAATCTCCTCGATCGGATCCACCCAGCTTTCGAAGCCGGGAGTGCCACTCTTCAAAGGAAGAACCATGATCTCGCTGTAGGTGGTCTCACCCGTTTTCTTTGCGAGGCACCGCACTTTTACCGTCTTTGGCGCGGTCGAGGTGATCGCCGCGACCAGCGGCTCGCCCTCCTTGAATTCCACCTTGATGTAGGGGCGGTCCTCCGGTGCTTCTTTGACCACCTTTGGCCGCGCCAAACCATCCGGAGCCTCCGCGAAGCGCGCGATCACCGTCTCGCCCTTCTTGACGACGACCTTCTCGGTGATTTCGTCGGGCGTCTTTGGCTCATCAGGCACCTTCGCCCTCACCCCCGGGAGCTTGTCCGCTTCCTCCTCGGCCTTCTGCCGGGCGATTTCCGCTTCCCGCTCGGCGATCACCTTCTTGACCGCTGCCGTGCCTGCGTCACTGAGCCGGGCAAAGGGAAGATCGAACTCCTTGCCATCGGCCCGGCGAATCTGCACGGAGTCGGCATCGGCGGAGATCACCTCCGCCTCGATCGACTTCCCATCCTTGCCCTCGATCGAGATGGTCTTCGCTGCTTCGGCGGCCCCCGGCTTTACCTCCTGGGCGATCGCCGCCGTTGCCGACAGCACCGTCGTGATCACCATCGCAAGTATGCTCGACTTCATGACGAGACCCTTGCCACCGGAAGCCGCAGACGACAAGAGTCGACTCTGACCGCATTCACCGATTACTCGGTCCGCCGCACTGGCACCGTGATCCGGAAAATGGCACTTTCGCCCGGCTGGCTGAGCAGCACGATCGTGCCCCCCTCGCCTTCCAGCAGGGTTTTCACGATGGCAAGTCCGAGGCCCGCGGAGGCTTCACCGCCCGTCGGCTTCGCGCTGAGCGGCGCGTAGCGTTGGAAGATCTTGGGGTAGTCTTCCGCGTGGAAGCCGGGGCCATCGTCCTCCACATCGATGATGGCGGCCTCGCCGACCCGTTTGATCCGGATACGCACCTCGCCAGCGTTGCTGAATCGGATCGAGTTCGCAATCAGGTGCTCCAGTACCTGCACCATCACCCGCTCCGGGAGTTCAAGCGAGATGGCCGAACCGGGATCGTCGACGCGGATTTGAATGCCTTTTTCCTCCGCCCGGGGACGGAGCAGCTTCGCCGCCGTCTCCGCCGTGGTGCGAAGATCCTCACACTTGGCGGTTAGGCGGCTCTTGCCCAGCAAGGTGCTGACCATCGCGGACGCCTGCTCGGCGTTGCCTTTCAGGGATTGGGCCAGTGTATCCAACGGCTGCGGCAGTTCGCTGGCTCGCGCCACGAACACGTCCGCCGCCATCCGGATGCGCCCCAAGGGGCCCTTCAGGTCATGAAGGAGCACGTCCGTCAAAAGCTTCTGATAGACCCGCGCCAAGTGTTGATCGATCAAGGCGGACACGATCGACGTGAAGCCGCGCATGATCTCGATCTCCTCCTCACGCCATTGCCGGGGTTCGGTATCGACCGCGCACACCGCGCCGTAAAAATGTTGTCCTGCCCCGAGGACCGGGAACCCGAGGTACGCAATGACACCGAATTCCTCGATCGCCGGGTTTTTTGCCACCAGCGGATTCTTCCGGGCGTCGGGGATCACCAGCGGCTGGCGCAGGTTCACCGTGTGCTGGCAAAAGGAGTAATGGAGCGGCGTTTGCCGAGAATCTGCCAGCAAGCCCGAAAGACCACAGGCTCCCGCAAAGACTTGCCGGTCCTGATCCACCAGCGAGACGAGTGAGACCGGAACATTCGCAGCCTTTGCCGCAAGCTCAGTCACCCGATCGAAATCGATGCCGTGCGAATCCCCTAACAGGCCGGAGGCCTTCAAACTTTCCAACCTCTCGCGGTTTGCATCGTGGAATCCGAATCGCATGTCATCGACCTATATTCTTCCATTGTTCGGCGGACAAGTCATAATGCCCGGCTGCCACTGTCGCAGAATAGGCGAAATGCAATTGTATGGAAGGGGTTACGACGAGCCGGAGGCCCTTGAGTGACGGTTTCCGTTGGATCTCAATAGTTGCCGATTTTCCCCCTTCCGCGAGAACATCGTTAGACGGGCCCTTCCTCGATCTAACCCCTGCTCTGACTGCGTAGATTCTCCCAGTCGATTGACGATCATCTCAACCCACTTCTCACGCGCACCGCAGGCGCTCGATCTCTTCTTTCATTCTTTTACACCGATTCCATTCGCGGGTCGGAAGCCAACCTTGGCGGGAGGCCGCCCGGTGGCGAGCGCAGTCCAAGCGCCGCGAGTTACTCAAAGAACAGCGAGGGAGCTCATCGGCGCGGGCGTGATTCCTAACCCCTCGTCCGAGCCCCTCGGTAACGCGTGGATTTCCGCATTTGCGACCCTCCTCGCTTGAGGCGGACCCGCTCCCCATCCATCCTTCCCACCGGGAATGAAGCAGTCACAGGGCAACCGCGGAAACCAGCGGATCCTCTTCCGTTTGGAAGATCCGTTGACGGCTCGTTTTGGTTCCTCGTTCTTCACTACGCTGCCGGAGAGCCCGGGGGTCTATTTTTTCACCGGTGAGGCAGAGCGACTGCTCTACATCGGGCAGTCAGCGAACCTACGGGCGCGGCTCGGCAGCTACCGGCACGTGACGCTGGACCGCCATCCACGGCGGACGAGACGACTCGTGGCGGGGATTCGCCGGATCGAATGGGAATTGTGCGACTCACCCGCTCACGCCATCGAACGCGAGCGGGAGCTTCTGTTGGAACGTCGCCCACCCTTCAATCGGGCAGGCGTCTGGATCGGCCCGCCGTGGTGGCTGGCGAGCGAGATCGGATGCGGAGTGCTGCGGCTACGGTTGTCGCGCGAACCGCAGGATGTTGGCCCGCTGCCATCGTCCTTCCGTCACCTCTTCGGGACATTGGTGCGGAGCGTTCATCGGGCACTCTTACCGGAGTTGCCGCTCCATGCCTATCCCCACGGGCTGACGCGATCGGCGGTGCCGCTTTGCCTTGCCCTGCCCACTCCAGAACCGGAGAGAACTTGGCAGATTATCGCCGGGTTTGCGGGTGGGGATGTCGAGCCGCTGTTTGCATTGTTGGATGAGTTGCCCCTCTCTTCATCGTCGGCCATGTCGGAATTCTGGAAGGAAGAATTGGAGCGACTCGAATCCTACAACCCTAGGTTCATGCCGTTCTCCGCTCCCATAAACGCAACCGTTGTGGGCGCTGCACCGGACGCTTGGCTGTTCTAACGCCCCGCCGCCGCGATTTCGGCGGCAATTGTCAGCATCCCTCACATCCCCGTCTTGCCCCAGAGGCAAGGACACCCCACGCTTCGCTCCGATGACTCGCGTCCGCCTCCTGATCGCCGCTGCTGCTTGCCTCTCCACCCTGCCTGCCGCGCACGGGGAGGAGTTCTCCTTCGACCGGCTTCGCTCCAAGGCTCGCGACCTCGCCGCGAAGCCCTATCAGGGGCGCGGCACGGACTTGGCGGATTTTTGGGCGAACCTGAGCTACGACCAGCACCGCGACATCCGTTTCAAGATGGAATCCGGCCTGTGGTGGGACCAAGGCCCCTTCTCCATCGACTTCTTCCACCCCGGCTGGACCGCGAAGAAGACGGTGTCCATCTTCGAGGTGTCCGGCGACCAGTCGCGTCACCTCGACTTCGACACGAGCCTCTTTGACTACGGGAAGAACGAGATCCCGGCAGGCACCCCACCCCCTCCCGGCTATGCGGGCTGGCGCGCGAGGACCCATCTGAACTCGCCGGAATACATGGACGAGTTCCTGGTCTTCCTCGGTGCGAGCTACTTCCGCTCGATCCCGAAGGGGGCGCCTTACGGCCTTTCGGCACGCGGCCTCTCGATCAACAGCGGCCTGCCGGGCGTGCCGGAGGAGTTCCCGGACTTCCGCGAGTTTTATCTGGAGAAGCCGGCGAAGGACTCGAACACGCTGGTGGCCCACGCCCTGTTAGAAGGAGAAAGCGTGGCGGGCGCCTACAAGTTCACGGTGACACCGGGCGTCGAGACCGTCATGGACGTCGAGGTCGAACTTACGCTGCGGCGGCCGGTCCAACAACTTGGCCTCGCGCCCTTCTCCAGCATGTTCTGGTTCGGCGAGAACACCCATCCCCGCCCCTACGATTTCCGCCCCGAAGTCCACGATAGCGATGGCTTCCTCATGGAACTCGGCAGCGGCAATCTTCACTACCGGCCGTTGGAGCACACGGAGGGACAGTTCCGCCACTGCGTCTTCACCATGGAAAGCCCGCGCTCATGGGCGCTCGTCCAGCGCGACCGTTCCTTCAGTTCGTATCAGGACGTGGAAGCTGCCTACCACAACCGACCGAGCGTAAAGGTCGAGCCCGTGTCCGGCTTCTCCAATGGCAAGATCCACCTGATTGAGATGCCGACCGTGGATGAGACGAATGACAACGTCATCCTCGTTTGGGAGCCGACACCCGGTCCGGAAGTCGGCAAGCCCTTCCAATTCCACTATCGCCTGAAGTGGATGCGCGACCCCGCTCCGTCCGGACTCTTCACCGTGCGCGACACCCGCCTCGGCAATCCGGTGCAGAAGCCGGACGAAGTCCTTGTCGCGATCGACTTCGCCAAGCCGCTGGTTCCCGAGAAGAAAGTCGGCGATCCAAAATGGGACGACATCTCGGATCTCAAGCCAATCGTCACGGTGAATCAACCCGGCGTGAAGGTGCTTCACGTCGGCCTGAGCGACATGAGCATGGCCAATGTCGACGCCCTGCCCGCTGGTCTCGGCCGCAGCAAGGACATCCACATGCCGCAGGTGTTGCGCGCGTTCTTCGTGCTCGATCCCGGCAAGGACGTGCGTGACCTCGACATGACCTGCGAGCTGCTCGACGAGAAGACTGGCAAGATCGTTTCGGAACGCTGGCTCTACTATTGGAAGAAGACGCACTAGTTCATGAGCCTCCAATCCTCCGAGCATCGGTTTTCCAATCGTGTAGCGAACTACATCCGCTATCGGCCGAGCTATCCACGGGAGCTTGTAGACCTGTTAGAGCGGGAAGCGAAGCTGTCGCCGGAGGGCACGATCGCCGACATTGGATCAGGCACTGGCATCTTTTCGGAGCTGCTGTTGAAAGCTGGCTATCAGGTGAGCGGTGTCGAACCGAACCAGCCGATGCGCGAAGCCGCGGAGCGATTGCTCTCCGGTTATCCCCGCTTTCACAGTGTGGATGGCAGCGCACAGGCGACGACGCTCGCCGACCAGAGCGCAGACCTCATTGTCTCGGCACAGGCTTACCATTGGTTCGACACCCCGGAAGCCCGTGCCGAGTTCCGCCGCATCCTCAAGCCGGGTGGCAAGATTGCTCTGATCTGGAATGAGTGCCTTCTGGACACCACGCCATTCCTACGTGACTACGAGGCTCTGCTGCGGGAGTTCGGTACCGACTACGCCGAGATCCGGCACGACAACATCGGCCCAGAGTCGCTGAAGCTGGTCTTCCCCGGTGGCTACGATATCCACACCTTTCCCAATTCCCAGCGGTTCGATTACGAGGGCCTTGAAGGTCGACTGCTCTCGTCCTCCTACACTCCGGCACCGGGACGGCCGGGCCACGAGCCGATGCTGGCCGAACTCCGCCGCCTGTTCGATGAGCACCGACAGAACGGGCAGGTCTCGATCGACTACGATGCGCGGGTGTACCTCGGGGAGTGAACTACGACACTAGTCGTAGTTCCTGCTCCAACGTCGGGAAGCAGCGGAGAAAATCCACGTCGGCAGGAGCCGTGATCTCAAACGCCTCACCCGTGTAAGGGTGAGGCAGCAGCAGCGATTTTGCCTGGAGCAGCATCCGCGTTCCCGTGCCGAGCAGTTCACCCAACTCCATGCTGCGTTCAGCACCCGCGTAGCGAAAGTCGCCAATGATCGGATGGCCGGCCTCCAGCAGATGCCGTCGGATCTGATGATAGCGGCCGGTGTGTGGGCTAACCTTGAGAAGTGAAAGCGAAAGCTGCGGCAGTTGCTCGAAGCTCCCAGCAGGAACCACGGTAATCCGCTCGAAGTCCGTCTTGGCCGGTTGAGGGGTCTCGTCCGGAATTCTCTGCAGAGGGGTAATACAGGTCCATCGCTCCGGCGTGGTTCCCTCCACCACTGCCAGGTAAGTCTTCTCTACCTGGCGCTTTTCGAAAAACTGCTGAACCCGGGCACAGCAATCGAGATCGAGCGCGAACAACAGCACGCCGGATGTCGGGCGATCCAGCCGGTGAACCGTGTGCACTTGCCTGCCGAGCATGTCCCGGACGCGCTTCATCGCGACCCATTCCGGTCCCTCGACCTCGCGGCCGGGATGGACAATCATCCCGGCCGGCTTGTCGATGGCGACAAGCACTTCATCTTGATACAGAATGGAAACCGGTAGCACCGGGCGGCATTCATCGCTTATGGAGCGAAGGCTTCAAGACGAATAAAACGCTTGTTGCTGCTGCCGATCGGCGTGGTGTCCCGGTAGGTCCGGGTGCGGAGTCCGCCGGTAACCGTATTTGACGTTTCGGTCACGCTTGTGGAGGACCACCCAGAGAGAGACCCGGCGGATTTGACCTCATAGCTGACTCCCGCCGGTGCGGGATCGGGGCAGATGTAGGTGAGGGTGAGGTAGCGTTGGTTTGAGATGATGGTCGTGCCGGTCGTCACGCGGCCGCCATAGCCCAAGACAGTGATTGGAAGGCCGAGCGCGAACTTCATCTCATTGATGACGCCGTCTTTCAGTGGATTGGCGGTCTTCTCGCCAAGGCCGGAGCCATCCGTGGGCAGTCCGTTGGCCGTGAGCCAGTCGGTATAGGTGGTTCCCGTCGCCCCACCGCTGCTCGCACCGTATTCGTAGGCACCCTGATCAATAGGGGCGCTCCGTGTGGCACCGGTGATATCCTTCGTCGGGGCGCCAACCGAGCTTCCTGCATCCTTGGCCGACGAGGTTGGCTTCAGGGAAAAGTCGAGCGCGGTGTAGTTGTTGAAGTGGGTTGTGTAAGCGGTTGTCGTGAGGTTGGAATCCGACGTCGCGTCCGAATTCAAGATCTCGATACCGTAGGCGGTGATGTTGTTCCGGACGAGATTCCCGGTGGATGGGGTGCTGCGGGTCTTGTGCTTCTCGATCTTGATCCACGGCTTGTTGCTGTCGCCGTTGCTGGGGAACGGATTCTGGACCACGGTGTTGTTAAGGATCTTGCAATTGATGGCACCGTAGACGGCGATCCCATGCCATTGGTCGGTAACCACCAGATTATTCTCGATGACCCAACCCTCAAAGTAGCCGTCAAAGAGTCCGAGACCGTGGGGATCCGTGCGGTCGCTGCCGGTCGTGCTGGTGGCGCTGATGAATTTGTTTCCTCGCAGCGTTATCCGGTAGACCGTGCCAGTGCCAGTACCACTCACACCCTCCGCCAAGGACCAGCTTTGGAAGAAATCATCGTGCTGGCTGCTTCCGTCAGCCTTGTGCTGGGCGTTTGTGATGAATGCGTCTGTGACTGTATTCGATTCAAAAAGGCAGTCATCAGCCAGTGCGACGATCGCATCGTGGGAGAAGTTCTGAATCGTGTTGCCGATGAAGTTGGAAAACTTCGCCGGCTTCTGGACCGAGATGGCGAATTGGAAGTTCGAGATCCGGTTGTTCGACAGGACGGTGTATTCAGCGTCGGTGCGGAACGCGAGCCGGACCTTGCCATCCCAATCGCCGAATCCCCATCCGGCGATGCTGTTGGCACCGCGGATGTTGCAATCGCGCACGGTGATGCGATTGCAGGAACTTGCGACGTAAACCACTCCGGTCGAGACGGTGTAGGTCGTTCCCGCGGCCAGATTCTCCGGGCAGATGTCGAGGCCCGCGATGTCCCAGCGCGAGGCGGAATTGACTGACATCCTCATGAGCTTCGGGGCGGCTCCCGAGGCGGGACGGATGGTCACCGTGGCAGAGTTGTTGCCCTTGACCGTCGGCGCGCCGTGATAGCCGCTGTAAAGCAGGATCTCATCGCCGGGGGCGAAGGTCTTGTTAGCGGTGAAGACCGCCTCAAGGGTGCTCCACGGCTGGCTCGCGGTGCCGGGGTTGGACATGCTGCCTGTCGCGGGATTTACATGATACGTCGCAGCTTGAACCGCCGGGGCGGCAAGGCAGAGGGCGGCGGCGATCCGCAGGCTGTGATGGGGGATTGTGAATAAAGGAAAGCTGTCGTGCAAAATGAACCGGGGTTTAATGATCGCGAAGATTAAGTTCATTTCGCACTGAGTCCAAGGCAGTTAGATTCGTGAGTTTACGGAAGCTGACAGGAAGCAGCCTGTGAGCCCGTTTTATCGGGTTAAACCTGCATTTCATGCCTCCTATGCATCGTCGTAACTACCTGAAAAGACTGGTATTCACTCTTCCGGCACTGGCGATTTCACGAGCATGGGCAGTTCCGACACTCGATCCTACTGGGAAGGAAGCTGCGGACATCGGGGCCCTCTGCCGGAAGTTCATGGCCGACTTTTCCGTGCCGGGGCTCTCGGTCGCTTTCGCTCACCGCGGGAAGCTTGTTTTCCAAGCCGCCTACGGTTTTGCCGATGAGGGCAGCCAGGAAAAGCTCACGACCGACCACACCTTTCGCATCGCCAGCGTCTCCAAGCCGCTCACGTCCGTCGCGATCTTCAACCTGATCGAACAGGGCAAACTAAAGGCCGACGCCAAGGTCTTCGGGCCGGACGGCCTGCTGGCTGGGCGCTCCATCAAGAAACTGCCGCCGAGGGTGGGCGAAGTCACAGTCCATCACCTGCTGACCCACACCGCGGGCGGCTGGGGCAATGACCGGGACGATCCGATGTTCCAGCACCCGGAACTCGGGCACGCCGAGTTGATCGCCCGGACCTTACGCGATCGTCCGCTACAGAATGATCCCGGAACCTTTTACGCCTACTCGAATTTCGGCTACTGCGTGCTGGGCCGCATCATCGAGACGCTTACCGGCAAGCCCTATGATCAGTATGTCCAGCAAGCGGTGCTCGATCGCTGCGACATCCACACGATGAAGATCGCCGGCAACACTCTCGCCGAGCGTGCCACTGGCGAAGTGGTCTACCACGGCGATGGTGGAGAAAATCCCTACGGCATGAATGTCCGCCGCATGGATGCCCACGGCGGCTGGATCGCTCGTCCGGAGGACCTCGTGAAGTTTCTGGTCCACGCCGACGGTCTTGTGGAACCTTCCGATCTGCTGCGGGAGGCGACGTTCAAGGAGATGCTCCAAGGCACCAAGGCAAACGCTGGCTACGCGAGCGGCTGGTCGATCAATGCGGTGCCAAACCACTGGCACCATGGCAGCCTGCCCGGCACCGCTACCGTCGCTGTCACCACCGCCAGTCGAATGTGTTGGGCCGGCTTCACCAACGCTCGAAGCAAGGACATTTTCCCTGCCCTGGATCGGCTGATGTGGGAGATCACCAAGCGGGCACCGGAGTGGCGCGCGTGACGATCATCCGCCCGATAGCAGCTTGAACAACTCTCCAGGCGGCACAATGGGTCCGCCAGCGCCGAGCTCGATGCCTTGTCCGCCCGAGTACGAGATCCATCGTAGATCGATGAACATCCTGTCCGGCGTTTCGAGGGGAGCGAAGGCAGGCGCCGTGCTGCCGATGGTGAGACGCTGGGCCCAAGCAGCCGCCGTGTCAGGAGGAACGATGACTCGCAACACTCCAGTCCCCTGCCCATCGGCACGTAGCTGGCCATTGCCGAGAAAGGAGCCTCGCTCACCGGTCAGCCGGACATCCGGGCACTGCAGCACGCCGCCTTGCAGGGCGAGGGTGGCCCGTCCCTCGTCGAACGCGAATGCTTGATCTCCGAGTTGCATCGTCACGGACTCGGCACTAGCGGCCGCGAGCCCTTGCCAAGTCGAGGGATGACGCATTAGCCCGAGACCTTGCAATCGAGCTTCGAATTGCCTCGCCTCAGGCTTCATGTGCCCAAGCCATTGGCCGCCGTGCACCGATTGGCGCGGAAGCGCAATATCGATGACGAAGGGTATTCCGGGCACCGCGCCGACGGCGGCGGAGACCTTCACCTGCAGATCCGCCAACGGGAACTCCGCGGCATGACACCGCAGTTCCGGGGCGCGCCACGACAACGGCATTGTCAGGTCCCGTCCGAGGACATGATCGAGCAATTCCAGTTCACGAAGCTGGAGCTTTGAAAATGCCGGAGCGCCCGCAAATGGGACCCTCCCTTTACCACCACGGAAAGAAACCAGCCGGGTGCCGGAGAGCCACAACTCCCCTTCACCATCCACAATCTCAATCCATGCCGTGCCGATCGTGGAGGAATCCGGCACGGGTGCTGGCGGCGCGGGTGCCGGTGTTGATGGAGCGATTGCCTGCGGCAGGGTGTGATTACCAGCCTGTGCCTCGGCACTGGCGACCGGAGGCGGTGGTGTCAAAGCCACCGCAGGCGCTGGTGCGGCCGCTCCGGCAGACACCATCGAGGCCGCCATCTCGAGGGACAGCGTCAGGCGCGGCCGGTCAATGCGAATGAATGAGATCGCCAGATCGCCGCGCAACAACCGGTCCCACTGCGGATAGGCTCGGATCTCCCGAACCTCAAGCAGCGGGGTTCTGAGCGACCCGCGCAAAGGCGGCGGCTGAAGGCAACGTAGATCGCCAACTGTGAAGCCGCCCCATGGCGTGCAGGTCACGCTGCCAACAAGCGTCTCCACTCCGAGCCGCGCAGATAGCTTGCGGTCCAGATAGCCACGCGCCCACGGCGTGGCGAGCAGGGCGTTGGCCAGCGCGAGGAGCAGGAAGGGACTCAAGAGCAGCACGACCAGGATCCGCCGGATCCGGCGCTTCCACCGAGGGGGTGGGGCTGCTGGCATGCCACCTTACTTTTTCTTCGTGGACGCCTTGGGTGCCGGCTTCGGGGCCGGAGCCGGCTGTGTGGATGGAGTTCCCGGGGCTGGGGCGGGCTTCGTCTTCACGATGCCGGCTTCGCCAAGCGGGAAGCGGACCACCACGCCGTCGTCGGCAATCTTGCTGCCTTGTTCGGAAACCTCCTGGAGACGATAGACCAGCAGGCCATACTTCTTGTCGCCGGTTTTCCCGATCGCAAAGTTCTCCTTAAGGGTGCCGAGGCTCGACTTCTCCTCGAACTTCCATTCGTGGCCGGTCCATGCGCCGAGCGTGCTATTGCCATCGGCAGCCACGTCTTCGATCTGCTTCAGCTCGCCATTGGGCGATTTGAAGGAGGAGCCTTTGGGGTCGAACTTAAGGGTGGAAAGTGTGGCGGCACGGCCGCCGACAATGATGCTCCAGCGTCCGTCGCTGCTTTCGCTGAGGCGAATCGGCACCGCCTCGATGCCCTTGAACTCACGCTTACCCCAGAACTTCAGGTAGTCGTCATATTCCTCTTTGGTGAGGCCGAGGCGCTCATCGAAGGGCAGCGGCACGCCGGGCTTGCCGTTCTTGGCGTGTTCCTTGAACCACTCGGGATCCTTGCGGGCGGCTTCCTCGACCTTGGCGATGTACTTGTCGAGTTCCTTGGGCGGCACCACCACCACGACCTCGCCCTTGATCATCGTGTTCGGGATCAAGTAGTCGGCGAGCACCTTCGGAGCCTCCGCGGCGAAGACGGCGGGAGCAACGAGGGCGAAAACGGAAGCGAGGGTGACTTTCATGCGGACGGGGGAGCATTTCCGCCGGCGCCGGAAACTCAAGCGGCAATCCGGCGATCTTGTTTCCCGCGACCTTTCGGGCCACAAAAAGAAAGGCAGCCCGAGGGCTGCCTTTCTTGGAAACTTGTTCCTTTGTCGAACTTTCCGCCTCAGGCAGGTGCGCCGTTCTGGATGATGTCCAGGAAGCTCTGCGGCTCCAGCGAGGCACCACCAATGAGCGCGCCGTCGATGTCCGGGCAGGCCATCAGTTCAGCGGCATTGCCGGGCTTCACCGAACCACCGTACTGGATGCGGATCTTGGCTGCAGCGTCGTTGCCGAACTGCTCGGCTACCAGCGAGCGAACGAAAGCGTGTGCTTCCTGCGCTTGCTCGGCAGTGGCGGTGACGCCGGTGCCGATGGCCCAAACGGGTTCGTAAGCAATGACGATGTCCTGCAGGTCACGCTCGGTCACGCCCTTGAGGCCTTGGCTGACTTGGGTGCGGAGCACCTTCTCAAGCTGACCGCCCTTTCGCTCATCGAGTGTCTCGCCGATGCAGAAGATCGGCTTGAGGTTGAGCTCGCGGGCCTTGCGGACCTTGGCGTTGATGACCTCGTCGGTCTCGCCGAAAATCGCACGGCGCTCGCTGTGACCGAGGATGACGTAGTGGACGAAGAACTCCTTCAGCATCATGCCGCTGATCTCGCCGGTGTAGGCACCGGAGTCGTACTGCGAGCAATTCTGCGCGGCGAGCGCGATGCTGGAGACATTGCCGAGGATCTCGGCGGCCTTGGCCAGCGACACGAAGGGCGGCGCGATGACGATGTCGCACGGGAAGGTGCGGTTCTGGACTTTCGACAGGAAGCTCCTGGCGAAATCCTCGGTCTCGGACGGACCGATGTTCATCTTCCAGTTCGCGGCAAAGATGGGCTTACGGATCATGAATTAGGATGGGTGCGGAGTGGACAGCGGGATTCGGGCCAACTCAAGCCTCGGTTAGGGCAGCAACGCCGGGAAGGACCTTGCCTTCAAGCAATTCCAAGGAGGCACCGCCACCGGTGGAGATAAAGGTCATCTTCTCGTCGAGACCGTATTTGTTGACTGCGGTGACGGAATCACCGCCGCCGACGATGGTGACGGCATCAGCCGAGGCCATGGCTTCCGCGACGGCCTTGGTGCCGTGGCCGAAGCTGTCGATTTCGAACACGCCCATCGGGCCGTTCCAGATGATGGTCTTGGCCTTGGCCACTTCGGCAACGAACTCGCCGATCGCGACGTCGCCGATGTCGATACCTTCCCAGCCGTCCGGCGTTTCGCCACCTTGCTCATAAGGAGCGGTGCACTGGGTCTCGGCACCTTCCTTGAACTCCTGGGTGATGCGGGTGTCGGCAGGCAGCAAGAAGTTCACGCCCTTCTCCTTGGCCTTGGCCAGGATATCGAGAGCGAGGTCGAGCTTGTCGGCTTCCACGCGGCTGTTGCCCGTTTTGTAGCCTTGTGCCTTGCGGAAAGTATTGGCCATCGCGCCGCCGATCAGGAAGGCATCGGCCTTTTCCATGAGACGGGTGATGACTTGGATCTTATCGGAAACCTTCGCGCCGCCCATGATGACGAGGAAGGGCTTCTCCGGGTTCTCCAACTTGCCTTCGAGATACTCAAGCTCGCGCTCGACGAGGAAGCCCATGGCGCTCTTGGAAACGAAGTGCGTGACGCCCTCCGTGGAAGCGTGGGCGCGGTGGGCGGTGCCGAAGGCGTCGTTGACATAGATCTCGGCAGTGCCGGCGAGGGCCTTGGCGAAGTCGCCTTCGTTGGCTTCTTCAGCGGGGTAAAAGCGGGTGTTTTCTAGCAGCAGCACTTGGCCCGGCTGGAGCGCGGCGCGCAGGGCGGCGACTTCATCGCCGATACAGTCCGGGGCGAGCTTCACTTCCTGGCCGATGAGTTCGCCAAGGCGGGCCGCGGCGGGAGCGAGCGAGAACTTCGGCTCAGGGCCGCCCTTCGGGCGACCGAGGTGGGAGCAGAGCACGAGCTTTGCGCCGCCCTTGAGGAGATGTTGAATCGAAGGAACCGCGCCCTGGATGCGGGTATCGTCGGTGATGACGCCGCCTTCCAGCGGAACGTTGAAGTCCACACGCATGAGGACTTCCTTACCGTTGACGTCGAGATCGCGGATCGAGAGCTTGGCCATGGCGCGGGACTGCCCGAAGACGCCCGGCAAGTCAAGCACCGCTCGGGACCGATCCTGTCAGGGGTGCCCCCTTGCTGACAACATCTGGAATCACACCCGGCAGAACCTCAACGGCCACCACGCAAACGTCGTCGTCATGGTGGCGGCGTTTTTGGAAGGAAGCGACTTCGCAGACGATTTTCGCCGGCATCGCTGCCAGCGGGCCGTCGAGCGACTCGTCGAAGGTGGAAATGAGGCGCGGCACGCCGAATTCCTTGCCTCCCGGATTCTCGGCTTCCACCACGCCATCGGTGAAAAGGAGGAATACATCCCCCGCCCGGATCGGCGAGGATGAGGTGTGATACACCATGTCTGCCATCAGCCCGAGCGCCGGCTGCTTCTGCGCGCCATTCCACAGCATCTGCGGCGGATTTCCCGTGCTCCGGCGAGCGCGCAAGGGTGCCGGATGCCCAGCTACTGCCCATGTCGCCTTCGCCTCGCGGGTATCGATTACCATGAAGAAGGCGGTGACGAAGAGCGTCTGCTGGCTGCGCTCGATCACATCGTGCAGCTCGCGGTTCAGGATGCCCAGGAAGTCGCCCGGATTTCCCGCGGAGATGACGTGGTTGCGAACCACCGCCCGCAGGATGGCGGTGACCAGCGCCGAGCGTGCGCCATGGCCCATCACATCGGCGATCAGCACTCCGGTGCGATGCTCATCGAGCTCCATCAGGTCGAAGAAGTCACCGCCGACCGTCGAGGCCGGCTGATAAAAGTGTGCGAACCCAAGCCGCAGAGGATCGCTGTGCCGGGTCGTATCAGGATAGCCGGAAGGCAGCAGCGCATTCTGGAACTCGCGCGCCATTTCCAGCTCCTCCCGCAGCAAGGCGGTCTTGGAATCGACCTCGGACTCGAGCTCACGGTGATAGCGCATCACCCGCGAGGTCATGATACCGAAGTCGGCCGCGAGATCCTCGACCTCATCACCCGTCTTGATTGATTCGATTCGCTCCAGATCCTCCTTCGCCGCGCGCCGTTTCGAATCCGCCTCGCTTTCCGAAAGCGAGGGATCTTTCCGGAGACGCACCGTTTCGGCCAAAGCGCGCGTCGCTTGGCTCAGCATGGCGATAGGCTGCAAGATCTTGCGGTCCACAAACGCGAAGCCAGCCAGCACGCACAGTCCGGTGGCCAGCCCCGCCACTGCACCGATCAAGATTACCTGACGGCGGACAGGAGCAACCACAGCCTCCATTGGCGATGAATAGAGGATATAGCCGCCGGGTTCGAAAAGTTGGCGATCGATCTCCGGCGACTGGATATCCGCAAAGCCAGTCATGCGTTCATCCTCGGTCCCCCTCCCGGTCAGGGTCCAGCCAGAGCGGCCGACCCGAACCGTCAAAAGCGAGTCGGAATCCAGCTTCTCCTGTAGTGGCTGGAATCCCTTGTCACCGGAGCGAGCCAAGATGTGGCCGTCGGACAGGAGGATCTCCAAACGCGCCCGATCGGCATCATCCGTCGGACGAAGCGAAAGGAACAGCGGCGAGACATCGAGCACCAGCTTGGCAACACCAACGAACTGGCCATCGCGATGCAGCGGCATCACCAGATCGAGCGAGAATACACCGGCGCTCGCATCGAAGTGCAGCACCTCCGTCCACATGCCGCTTTCCTTGAGGCTGCGCCCGATGGTCCACCATTCTTCGTCAGACTGATCGTAGTCAGTGGTCTTGCGCGTGGAGGCCACTACCCGGCCCGTCGCCTCGGTCACCAGAATCTCCGCAGCCTGCGGATGGGATTTCACGTAGCGGGTGAGGCTTTCCGACGCGGGATTGTTCAGGATGCCATGCAGCAGTGGATCGTCCACTGACAGCTTGGGCCAACGCTTCTCGATCGCCGCGATTTCTTCCTTCCCTGTCGGCGTGATCGGCGTGCTCAGGAAGTCGGGTAGCGCAGGGTCTGCGGCAATCCAGCTCCAGAAATGTCCGGCTTGGGATTCAACGGCATTTTCCAGCGAACGCGACAGGGTTCGTGCCTCGGATTCATAGAGACGCCCCTTTGCATCGAGCAAATGACCGAAGCCGAAGGTCTCGAGCGCAATCAAGCCCACCAGAAGCGGAAGCACGGCGGCAATGGCTAACGCCAGCGCGATCTTCGCGCGGAGTCCGAGGGGCGGAAGTCTCACGATAGGCATCTAACTCCTGACTCGCGCCGTTGGCCAGCAGCTTTTCGGCCCCGGTATTTCCAAGATGGCAAACCATTTTACTGCAAATACATGCACATTTCTTCTCAGCCACCGAGGTAGCTCATCTCCGCCTTCGGGTGCGGTACCAGGCCGCGCTCTTCCGAATAGCGGTCCTCCCGCACCGACCACAGACCATGAACGGCGGCCTTCAGGACTTCATCGTCCGCCCCGCCACGAAGGAGGCCGCGGATGTCATGGCCATCGGCAGCGAAGAGGCAGGTGAAGAATTTGCCATCTGCCGACAACCGCAGCCGCTGGCAGTCACGGCAGAACGGTCGCGTCACCGAAGCGATCACGCCGATTTCCCCCGCTCCATCACGGTGGCGCCAATGCGCGGCGACCTCGCCGCGATACGCCGGATCTCGCGGTGCCAGATCGAACTCCGTCGAAAGAATCTCCAAGAGCTCCGCCGCCGACACGACCTCCGCCAGCTTCCAGCCGTTGGTCTCACCGACGTCCATGTACTCGATGTATCGCAGATCGACACCCTGAGACTTCGCCCAACGAGCCAAGGGAAGCACTTCACCTTCGTTCACGCCGCGCTGGATCACGGCGTTCACCTTGACCTTCAGGCCATAAGTCTGTGCCGCGTTGATCCCGGCCAGTACGCGATCCACCTTCGCACCCACGCCATTCATGCGGGCGAAAATCTCGGGATCCATCGCATCGAGACTCACCGTCACCCGGTTCAGCCCGGCCAAGGCCAGCGCTTCGGCATGATGGGCGAGCAGCACGCCATTCGTGGTGATTGCAAGGTCCTTCACGCCGTCGATCGAAGACAGCATGGCGACCAGGTCCTCGATGCCGCGGCGCAACAGCGGCTCGCCGCCGGTGAGCCGGACCTTTTCCACGCCGAGCGGCACCAGCAGGCGGGTCAGTCGCACGATTTCCTCGAAGCTCAGCAAGTCCTCGCGCGGCAGAAAGCGATATCCCGGGCCGAAGACCTCGACCGGCATGCAGTAGCGGCAGCGGAAATTGCAACGGTCGGTCAGCGAAATCCGCAGATCCCGCACGCCGCGTCCGAGTCGATCCACCGGTTGGCTCACGGCCCCACCATGCCCGCGAATCGGAGATTCGGGAAATGAAAAGGTCTCAGGTTGAGAATGAAACACGCCCGTGATGCGTATCGCGACGCGTGCGTTTCCTTTCTCCGCCGCTCCTTGCCACCGCCCTCGCCGTGGCCACGGCCGGGTATGCCATCCTCTTCCATGACGGGGACGCGGAGCGCTACCGGCTCTGGTACTACACACCCGCCGCCGCATTGGCCGGGGCCTTCATTGCCCATCGCCTGGATCCGCGGAACATCCAGCGCCGGACGCTCGCGGTGGATGTCGTGGTCGCGTTGCTGTGCCTCGCCCGTCCGCTCACCGGTCAGCCGCCGGTCTCGGGTCATGCCTGGTTTGCCGTCCATGCCTTGTTGACGCTGGAGGGAAGGTTTTGCCGGCTGCTCGCCATCCTCGTGCTCGCTCTCACGCTTTATGCGAAGCTGGTCCTCTGGCACGGCGATGTGACGCTGTGGCCGGGACTGGCCGCCGGTCTGCTCAGTGGAAGGCTGTGGCGTCGCTGGCATGCTCCAGCGACGCCTTGAGGTTGGACCCGTGAGCGCGTAAGGGGTTCGGTTCCATGGCCGCTCACATTAGCCGCATCATTCTCTTCGTCGCGGATCTGCCCAAGGTCGCTGCTTTCTATCAGCAACACTTCGGCTTGGAAGCAGC
>Ga0307408_100001092_pt1 | contig 20739 bp, 20 predicted proteins | sample 322Cmetagenome_FD_202116 | JGI IMG/M metagenome (GOLD analysis project Ga0307408, IMG submission 202116) | Maize rhizosphere microbial communities from greenhouse at UC Davis, California, United States - 322HYB-C-3 | ecosystem: Host-associated > Plants > Roots > Rhizosphere > Soil | place... | reverse complement strand
CCAGTAAACCTGGTGCTTGAGTTGCCAGGCCTGTTTGCCAAGCCAGTATCTCTCGGCCTGCGTCTGTTCGGTAACCTCTACGCCGGTGAAATTATTTTTATCCTGATTGCGATTTTGTACGGCGCTGGAATTTTGTTTGCTGGTGTTGCTGGTGTGATCCAGATCGTGTGGGCGCTCTTCCATATATTGATTATCTATCTGCAAGCATTGATTTTCATGGTGTTGACCATTGTGTATATGAGTTTGTCTTACCAAACCGATGAGCAGCATTAAGATTTTTAGTTTGTTTTTTTAAGTTTTTGTTTTTCGTTTTTATTTTTATCAACTTAAGTAGGAGAAAACACTGTGACTGAAGCTCAAGCTTTGATTTATTTGGCAGGTGCACTGGTAATTGGTTTGGGTGCTGTAGGTGCTGCGATTGGCGTAGGTATTCTTGGTGGTAAATTCCTGGAAGGCGGTGCTCGTCAACCAGAATTGATCCCGATGTTGCGTACCCAGTTCTTCGTTGTTATGGGTCTGGTCGATGCGGTTCCAATGATTGGTGTTGGTATCGGCATGTACATCCTGTTTGCTACAGGCGCCTAATTTTAAGTAGTCGCGTTAGCGATTAATCCCTCTAACAAAGGCATCTAAACGTGAACCTGAACGCAACTTTTATCGGTCAGATGGTGGCATTTGTCATCTTTATTTATCTGACACATCGTTTTGTATGGCCACCCATTGTTGCGGCAATGGCTGAGCGTACCAAGCGTATCGCTGATGGTCTCCAGGCTGCGGATAAAGCTGAAAAAGATCTCGAATTGGCCAAACAGAAAGTGGTTGAGCAACTGACCTCTGCAAAGAAAGAAGCTGCCATCATTATTGATCAAGCCAACAAGCGCGCTATCGAAATTGTTGAAGAAGCAAAAGAGAAAGCCCGTTTGGAAGGTGATCGTCTGAAAGCCTCTGCCCAAGCTGAAATTGAACAGGCTACCAGCCGTGCGCGCGAAGAACTGCGCAGCAAAGTGGTAACCCTGGCACTGGCTGGTGCAGAAAAGATTCTCGAATCGTCTATCGATCAAAATGCTCACAACGAGTTGGTTAACAAACTCGCTGCCGAGCTCTAAGAGAGGTAGATATGGCTGAACTGACCACCTTGGCTAGACCTTATGCCAAAGCAGCATTTGAATTCGCCTTGGCTGCAAACAAATTGCAGTCATGGTTTGAAGCTCTGGAAGTTTCAGCCGCTGTTGCAGAACAAGATCAGGTGAAAAAAGCCTTGGGCGTATCTGGTCTGTCTGCCGCACAGAAAGCTTCCATCTTTGTACAAGTTTGTGGTGAGAAGATGGATGAAAATCAACAGAATTTCATCCGCACCCTTGCAAGCAATAAACGTCTGGCACTTCTTCCTTATGTGAAAGAGATTTTTGCCAAACTGAAGGCCCAGCAAGAAAAAACCATTGATGTCGAGGTAACTGCAGCTTACGAGTTGCCGGTTGACTTGATTAACAAATTGGCTCAGGCACTAAGCGCCAAACTGGATCGTAAAGTCAGTGTTCAAGGCTCCGTAGATAAGGGTTTGTTGGGTGGTGTTGTTATCTCCACCGGCGATCTGGTTATCGACGGTTCAGTTCGTGGTCGCTTGGCGAAGCTCGCCGAAGCAATGAAATCCTAATTTTAGGGTTGAGGAACAGAGCATGCAGCAACTGAATCCTTCTGAAATCAGTGAAATCATCAAGCAGCGCATTGCTGGCCTTGAGTTTTCAACAGAAGCGCAAAACGAAGGTACTGTGGTTTCCGTAACCGACGGTATTATTCGTATCCATGGTCTCGCCGAAGTTATGTACGGTGAGATGATTGAATTTGAAGGCGGTATCTTCGGTATGGCACTGAACCTGGAGCGCGACTCCGTTGGTGCTGTAATCCTCGGTGATTACCGCGGTGTAGCCGAAGGCCAAAAATGTAAGTGTACTGGCCGTATCCTTGAAGTACCTGTTGGTCCGGAATTGCTGGGTCGCGTGGTTGATGCCCTCGGTAATCCAATCGACGGTAAAGGCCCGCTGAACACCAAAATGACCGACGCAGTTGAGAAAATTGCACCGGGCGTAATTTGGCGTAAGTCGGTAGACCAGCCAGTACAAATCGGTTTGAAAGCAATCGACGCGATGGTTCCTATCGGCCGTGGCCAGCGTGAGCTGATCATCGGTGACCGTCAAATCGGTAAAACCGCTATCGCTGTTGATGCCATCATTAACCAGAAAGGTTCTGGCATTAAGTGTATTTATGTAGCGATTGGTCAAAAAGCCTCTTCCGTTGCAAGCGTTGTGCGCAAACTGGAAGAGCACGGCGCTATGGATCACACCGTTGTGATCGCAGCGACTGCTTCTGATCCTGCCGCTATGCAATTCTTGGCAGCATTCACCGGTTGCACCATGGGTGAATACTTCCGCGATCGCGGCCAGGATGCCCTGATTATTTATGACGACTTGACCAAGCAAGCTTGGGCTTACCGTCAAATCTCCCTGTTGTTGCGTCGTCCACCGGGCCGCGAAGCTTATCCTGGCGACGTGTTCTATCTCCACAGCCGTCTTTTGGAGCGTGCATCTCGCGTTAGCGAAGAGTACGTAGAGAAATTCACCAAAGGTGAAGTGAAAGGTAAAACCGGTTCCTTGACTGCATTGCCAATCATTGAAACTCAGGCGGGTGACGTTTCTGCCTTCGTTCCAACCAACGTGATTTCTATTACCGATGGACAGATCTTCCTTGAATCGTCCATGTTCAACTCAGGTATCCGTCCTGCGATGAACGCCGGTATTTCAGTTTCACGTGTAGGTGGTGCTGCACAGACCAAAGTTATCAAGAAACTCTCCGGTGGTATCCGTACCGCATTGGCGCAATACCGTGAGTTGGCGGCCTTCTCCCAGTTCGCATCTGACCTGGACGAAGCCACCAAATCTCAATTGGAACACGGTCAACGTGTTACCGAGCTGATGAAGCAAAAACAATTTGCTCCATTGAGCGTTGCGCAAATGGCATTGGTACTGTTCGCTGCGAACGAAGGTCACTTGAAAGATATCGAAGTTAGCAAAGTGCTGGACTTCGAAGCGGCTCTGTTGTCTTTCGCCAAATCTGAATACGCTGACACTATGGCTCACATCGATGCCACTGGTGATTGGAACGGCGAATTGGAAGGCAAGTTCAAAGAGCTGGTGACTAAGCTTAAAGCGAGCCGCACCTGGTAATCTGGCGATCGCTGCGTTAACTCGCAGCGGTCTCTAACCTTTTAGGTCGCAAGGCCTTAACCGGGGTTCGAGAGATGGCAAGCACAAAAGAAATTCGGACGCAGATAGCGAGCGTCAAAAGCACGCAGAAAATTACCAGCGCGATGGAAATGGTCGCCGCGAGTAAAATGCGCCGTGCACAAGAGCGGATGCAATTGGGCAAACCTTATGCCCAGCGTATCCGAGAAGTAGTCGGGCATCTGGCCAACTCCAGCCCCGAGTACAAACACCGTTTTATGAAAGAGCGCGATGTTAAGCGCGTGGGTTACATCATTGTTTCCAGTGACCGCGGCCTGTGTGGTGGCTTGAACACTAACCTGTTTAAAGCTGCTATCAGAGACATGAAGGCCTGGGCCGACAAAGGTGTAGCTATTGATTTGGGTTTGATTGGTGCCAAAGCTGGCCAGTTTTTCAAAAGCTTTGGCGGCAATGTAGTTGCTTCAACTCGCGATATCGGCGAAGCCCCGCAAGTGGCTGACCTGATCGGCAGTGTGAAGGTAATGCTGGATGCGTTTGAAGCCGGCACTATCGACAAGCTGTTCCTGGTGAGCAACGACTTTGTTAACACCATGACCCAAACACCAAAAGTTCGCCAATTGCTGCCTTTGGTTGCCGAAGAAAATACCAAGTTGAAACATCACTGGGATTATATCTACGAGCCGGATGCAGAGTTCCTATTGAAAGGGTTGCTGACTCGTTTTATCGAATCGCAAGTCTATCAAGCGGTAGTTGAAAACGCGGCCTCTGAACAAGCGGCCCGGATGATTGCGATGAAGAGTGCAACCGACAACGCCGGTGAATTGATTGATAGCTTGAAGTTGATTTACAACAAAGCGCGTCAGGCAGCGATCACCCAGGAACTGTCAGAAATTGTGGGCGGTGCGGCAGCGATCCAATAAGCGGCGCTGTTATGTATCTACCCTGAAAGGCTAACGATTTTTGTATTTAATCCTTCAGACCCCTGAGTTTCATTAAAAGGGATCTGGAATTTCTGGAACAAAGAGGAACCGGAAATGAGTAGCGGACGTATCGTTCAGATTATCGGCGCCGTTATCGATGTGGAATTCCCACGCGATGCAGTGCCTAAAGTGTATGACGCTTTGGTTATCACCGATGGCAACCTGACCCTCGAAGTGCAACAGCAATTAGGTGACGGTGTAGTCCGTACTATTGCTCTGGGCTCCTCCGAAGGTTTACGTCGTGGTCTGGTTGTGACCAATACCAACGAGCCAATTAAAGTACCAGTAGGTACCCAAACCCTTGGCCGTATTATGGATGTATTGGGTAATCCAATCGACGAGTGTGGTCCAATCGGCGAACAAGAGCGTATGCAAATTCACCGTGCAGCGCCCAAGTACGAAGAGCTGGCTGCTTCTGAAGAATTGCTCGAAACCGGTATTAAAGTTATCGACCTGGTTTGCCCATTCGCCAAAGGCGGTAAGGTTGGCCTGTTCGGTGGTGCCGGTGTAGGTAAAACCGTAAACATGATGGAACTCATCAACAACATCGCAAAAGAGCACAGCGGTCTGTCTGTATTCGCCGGTGTAGGTGAGCGTACTCGTGAAGGTAACGACTTCTACCACGAGATGAAAGAATCCAACGTAGTAGACAAAGTAGCAATGGTGTACGGCCAAATGAACGAGCCGCCGGGGAACCGTCTCCGTGTAGCTCTGACTGGTTTGACCATGGCAGAAAAATTCCGTGACGAAGGTAAGGACGTTCTGTTGTTTGTTGACAACATTTATCGTTACACCCTGGCCGGTACCGAAGTATCTGCTCTGTTGGGCCGTATGCCTTCAGCGGTAGGTTACCAACCGACTCTGGCGGAAGAGATGGGCGTTCTGCAAGAGCGTATTACTTCTACCAAGATCGGTTCTATTACCTCTGTACAAGCGGTATACGTACCAGCGGACGACTTGACCGACCCGTCGCCAGCAACCACCTTTGCGCACTTGGACTCAACCGTAGTATTGAGCCGTGATATTGCTGCAAAAGGTATTTACCCGGCGATCGATCCACTGGATTCAACTTCACGTCAGTTGGACCCAATGGTGATCGGTAACGAGCACTATGCAACGGCGCGCGGTGTACAAACCGTATTGCAACGTTACAAAGAATTGAAAGACATCATCGCGATTCTGGGTATGGATGAATTGTCAGAAGAAGACAAACAAACCGTATCCCGTGCGCGTAAGATCGAGCGTTTCTTGTCACAACCTTTCCACGTAGCGGAAGTATTCACCGGTTCTCCGGGCAAATACGTTCCACTGAAAGAAACCATCCGCGGTTTCAAAGGTTTGTTAGCCGGTGATTATGATCACCTGCCAGAACAAGCTTTCTACATGGTAGGTTCAATCGACGAAGCTATCGAAAAAGCCAGCAAACTCAAATAATTGGGTCGGCCCTGTTAACGCGGGGGCCACTGCTGATTCGCTTCTCGACCTTTAATGAACGCTAGATAATCGAGAGACAAAAATGGCCATGACAGTTCAATGCGATATCGTCAGCGCTGAGCGTGAGATTTTCTCCGGCCTGGTAGAGATGGTAATCACTACCGGTAGCCTGGGTGAAGTAGGTATTGCCTACGGTCACGCCCCATTGCTGACAGGTATCAAACCTGGTCCTGTGCGTCTTATCAAACAAGGTGGTGCTGAGGAAATTTTCTTTGTTTCCGGTGGCTATCTTGAAGTTCAGCCTTACCATGTAACTGTGCTGGCGGACACCGCTTTGCGCGCAGACGATATGGATGAAGCTGCAGCTTTGGAAGCACAGCAATTAGCGCAACAACAACTGGCAGATCAATCCAGCGAGATCGATTTCCAGCGCGCCGCCGCGCAACTGGCAGAAGCTGCTGCCCAATTGCGTACCTTGCAAGCAATCAAAAGAAAAGCAGGCAAGTAAGCATTTGTTGTTGGACAAAAAAGGCGACTTTCGAGTCGCCTTTTTTATTGCACAAAATTTTTAACTGATCCCGTATTGTTCATGTCAATAAGCGATCAACTCGCTAAAATGTAGAAAATACAAACCACACGCTCGCCTAAACAAAATTTAAAGGATTTCATCATGCTCGACATCCTCGTTCTCGCCGCCGGTAAAGGCACCCGCATGCGTTCCGACTTACCCAAAGTCTTACACCCGATTGGCGGCAAAGCGCTGGTGCAACATGTGGTGGATACCGCCCGCCAAGTGGGTGGTGAACAGATCCTGATTATCGTTGGCCATGGTGCAGAAAAAGTAGAAGAAAAAATGGCGGCGCCGGATGTGAAATTTGTCCTGCAAGCCGAACAATTGGGAACTGGCCATGCAGTGCAGCAAGCCCTGCCTCAAGTTCGTAATGATGCAACTGTATTAATTCTCTATGGTGATGTACCGCTGACACGCGCGGAAACCCTGCAAAAATTAATCGCCGGCGTGAACGAAAAACAAATGGGTCTGCTCACCGTCAATATGGTTGATCCTACAGGTTATGGCCGTATTGTGCGCGATGAAAAAAATGCTGTCATTGCGATTGTCGAACACAAAGATGCTAGTGACGAGCAGAAAAAAATCCGTGAAATTAATACCGGGATTATGGCGGTCAAAGCGGTTCATTTACAGAAATGGTTGCCGCAATTAAAAAATAATAATGCACAAGGCGAGTTTTACCTGACCGATATTATCGCCATGGCGAAAGCCGACGGCATCGCCATCCATGTTGAACAACCCAATGCGGTTGAAGAAGTGGAAGGCATTAACAATCGTCAGCAACAAGCCGCACTGGAACGTTTTTATCAAAAACAAAAGGCCAATGAATTGATGGTAACGGGCGTGACTCTCCTTGATCCTTTGCGCATTGATATTCGCGGCAATGTAATTGCCGGTCGCGATGTCGTTATCGATGTGAATTGCGTTTTTGAAGGCGATGTTGAGTTGGGTGATGGTGTAGTGATTGAGCCCAACTGTGTGATTATCAATAGCAAAATTGGTACGGGAACTCACATCAAAGCGTTTAGCCACATTGAAGAAGCGGTGATGGCAGCCAATTGCGATATTGGCCCTTACGCCCGCTTGCGCCCGGGCACTGATCTGGCCGACGACGTCAAAATCGGTAACTTTGTTGAGACCAAAAAAGCGGTGATTTCCAAAGGCAGTAAAGTAAATCACTTAAGTTATATCGGCGATGCGAAGGTCGGCAGCAAGGTGAATGTGGGCGCGGGAACTATCACCTGTAATTACGATGGCGTAAATAAATTTAAAACGGATATTGGCGATAATGCGTTTATCGGCTCCAACTCCGCGTTGGTCGCACCGGTGAAAATTGGCGCAGGTGCAACCGTAGGTGCAGGGTCAATTATTACTAAAGATGTGGAAGCTGCAGAGCTCGCGATTGCGCGCAGTAAACAGCGCAATATTCAAGGTTGGGAAAGACCTAGAAAAAAAATTTAATCAGGAGCTTTTCATGAGCATTATTTCTACCCAAGTTTTATCGCAGCAGAATAATTTGCATTTGAGTTTTGTAAATGCAAAGCCCTTTCGTCACGTCATCATAGACAACTGTCTTGAGACCGAATTTTGTGAAAAGCTTTTACAAGAGTTTCCTGATTTTGATACCCGCAAAGCGATTAATGAAATGGGTCAGGTGGGCGGAAAAGCAGTTAACATGGCGGTTCGCGAAATATCAAATACCTATCGCACGCTGGACGAATATATTCAGCAACCTGAGTTTTTGAAATTAATAGAAAAAATCACAGGAATTCCGGATTTGCTCTATGACCCTGATTACATAGGCGGCGGAACTCACGAAAACCGCCATACACAAGGTTTGGACGCACATGTAGATTTTAATTACCATCCAAAAACCGGCTGGCATCGACGTCTGAACCTGATTATTTATTTAAATAAAGAATGGGAAGAGGACTGGGGCGGTAATTTGGAACTTCAGGCAGACCCTTGGAATCCGCAGGAAGGCGATATCAAAAAAGTATTGCCCTTGTTTAATCGCGCCGTGATCTTTGAAACTAATGAATATTCATGGCATGGTTTTCAAGAAATTGACCTTCCAGAGCAAAAAAGGGATTTATCTCGTCGATCATTTGCAATTTATTTATATACACGTGAACGTCCCAGCAGTGAACGCGCCGCGTCCCATGCCACAATCTATGTTCCCGCAGGTTTACCGAAAGATTTACTTCAGAATGAAGTGTTGTCTGAATCTCGATTGCTTGATTTGAAAAAACGTTTTCAACGTATGCTTTCCCAGTTAAAATTTTTGTATCAACGAGAGCTGGATTTTTCATCACAAATTGCAAATCTGGAACGAGCACTATTCGAAACCAGGGCAATGCAGAGTGCTGGTTTGCAAGGTTTTGCGTTGCAACAGGAAGTTTCAGGTATATGGCCGGATTTTTGGGTTGCAAAGCAATTTTCGCTTACGTTTACACCAACTCGCAGCGCCAAGTGTTTAGATCTTAAATTGTGGGTGCCTGATGCTTTAAAAGAAGCACAGACAATCAATATTATGTTGGGCAATCAAAATCAGGTAGTTCAGGTAAAACCAGGAAAAAAACAGACGATTACGTTTAAACATTCTTTTTCATCGAATAAAGCTATTACTTTAAAAATAGACGCTATAAAGGATTGGACGCCCAGTAGTTCCGGTGATTCAACTGATAGCCGTCCTCTGGCTTGGAAGCTGCTTTCTCTCGAATTGGAGTAACATTAATGCCGACTCGTTATTACCAAAAAATATTGAAGCAGCGGAGCTGGCAATTGCTCGCAGCAAACAGCGTAATATCCAAGGTTGGGAGCGGCCGACGAAAAAATAGTTGTGAGCGATAGAAAATAAACGAGGCCATGCGCCTCGTTTTTTATGGAGAGTTTTATGCGCGTGACGGTAAGCCCCAAACTCTGGCTTGCATTTGTCGGCACCATAGCGCTGTGTGTGTTGACACTTTATTTCTTGCTGCATAAAAGCTTGCGGCAAGGATTTTAGGATTACACTTCCAAACAATCCGTGCAACGATTGGAAATACTACGTAGCGCACTTTCGAATATTTATCGCGATGAAGATTCCTTTGATGGACTTGAGGCCAATCCATCGCGCTGGCTCAATTTGAAAGAAATAATTTTTGCCGAAAGTGATTCCCTGTTTGATGGCTTTCCGACAGCGCAAAGCGCGGAGGAAAATGTCCCACGCACCTATTACCGCGAGTTTGTCAGCAGTATCGGTTTGCATGACGCCGATAAAAAACTATTGCTGGGTGTTAACAAACCCAACCAAACCTTGGATTGGATTCCTGTGACTTATGCAAACCCGATAGTCGGGTTTATCAGCTTTGTAAAACCCACGGTTGTGAGCCGCCAACAAGACCAAAATTTAATCCAGCACCAATTTAAAATTTTCAGCATCATCAGTTTATTTGTGTTGGTGATTGCGACGATTGTTGCAACCTTATTGGCGCGACAAATCAGCCGGCTTTTGACAAGCCTTGCACAAAAGGCCCATGCATTGGCATCTGGTGATTATTCACAAACGATTCCCGTCACAGGCCAACTGGAATAGCAAGAGCGATTGGACGGCTGGCCATCAGCGTTTTGTTGCGGAATTAAATCTTGATGCTGAACGTGCCGAAAAGATGTCTGCCATCCTCGATTCCTATCGCGAAGTACCCAATCTCTACTTCACCAACCAAAGCGACAAGATTCCGGAATTCCTCACATAAAAAGAAGCGGAGTTAGCCGCGCTCTTAACACCGGAAGAATTGGCACAATTCAAAAATTCATTCGCTGAATGGGCCAAAACCAAAAAATATTGCATGTGTTTTTTAAAGCCGGGCGCGAGTATCACTCGGCACCGCAAGATCTATTTTTGGGTTTGACATATACCAGTACGCCGCAAATTGTGGTGTGGATGGAAACGCTGGAAGGCAAATATATCGATATGCTGTACATCACCGGCAAAACGTCCAACTCCAGTTATCGTTCAAAAGATCCGGCGATTGATGTGGTGCGCCGCCCGGAAGCCTTGCCTTACTGGAGCCATAAACGCGGTATTCAATCGGTTGATGGACTTTACACCCCAGACCAACACAATTCGGATTTGGATGGCATTTCTGCAGCAACACCCAAAGTGGATTATCAAGTCACTCTGTCGGCACCGCGCATGGGCGCTACAAGCTGATGATGGAAGTAAACCGCACCTATGATTTCAACGAGTATTACAGCAAAACTCGTTTTCCTGATGATGCGATTTATTCGGGTACGGGCTCATCAGGGCAGCCTTCACTGATTTATAAAGCGATTATCGATTCGTAACAACCGGGGCAGCATTTATTTAACCTGGTCGGCCATGGCCATTATTCCGGCAGGGATGGTTCGCTTTATACCAACTTGGATAAGGTCACCACTGCCAAACAGATTTTGGAATTTATTGTGGCGAATGTTGAATAAGAACAATCAGATCGTATGCGGAGGTTAAAAATGCGAGGCCATGTGCCTCGTTTTTTATGGGCAAAATGCCGGGGTTCAGTGCCTGGCAAAAGGTAAAGATCAAAAAATGTCAGGTAAAAGCGATATAAGTTAGCGGGTGAAACCGTTATCATTTGGTAATTAAATCAGATAAATAACAGAGCGATTTATGAACCCGTCAAAACTCCTTATTACACTGTCCTTTTTGGGATCACTTTCTGCCTGCGGTGGAGGTGGTGGCAGCGGCGGTGGCTCAACCCCGGCGTCCAAACCTGCATCCTCGATAGCACCAGCCAGCAGCCTTGCACCTTCATCGGTGGCGACCTCATCCACTGCGCCTTCTTCAACACCAGTTGCCAGTTCCATTGCATCGGTCGCCGCCAGTTCAATGGCGGCGAGCTCAACAGCGAGCGTCGGTGCCGCAACCATCAGTGCCTTTATCGTAGTCGATCAATTTGGCTATTTGCCCGATGCGAAAAAAATCGCAGTGATCCGCGATCCGCAAACCGGTTATGACGCCGCGCTCAGCTTTACACCCGGTGCGACTTATCAACTAATCAATCTGGATACCAATGCCGTGGTGCTCAGTGGCAGCGCAGTGAGTTGGAAATCCGGCGCGACTTTTGATGCCGCAGGTGATAAAGCCTGGTGGTTTGATTTTTCCAGCGTCACCACACCGGGCAAGTACGCGGTGGTGGATTTGGAAAAGAATGTCCGCTCACCCGGCTTTAAAATCGGGGCTGATATTTATAAACCCGTGCTCAAACACGCCATGCGCAGCTTCTTTTACCAACGCGCCGGTTTTGCCAAACAAGCGCCTTTTGCCGAAGCGGGCTGGACTGATGGCGCAAGCCACATAGGCGCGGGGCAAGATAAAAACGCGCGCCTGTTTAGCGACAAGAACAACGCCGCGACCGAGAAAGACTTATCCGGCGGCTGGTACGACGCGGGCGATTACAACAAGTACACCAACTGGCATGCCTATTATCTGGTCGCCCTGCTCCACGCCTATGTGGAAAACCCGACGGTGTGGACGGACGATTACAACATCCCCGAATCCGGCAATGGCATTCCCGATATTATCGATGAGATCAAATGGGGTTTTGACTGGCTGAAGAAAATGCAGAATGCCGATGGCTCTGTGTTGTCGATTCTTGGCCTTTCACATGCCAGCCCACCATCTGCGGCAACTGGCCCAAGTTATTACGGCCCAGCGAACACCTCGGCGACGCTGACCAGTGCTGGTGCTTTTGCGCTGGGTAGTAAAATTCTGGCCGGTTTGGATAATCCCGAACTGAACGCCTACGCTGCTGACTTGAAAACCCGCGCGGAAAATGCCTGGACCTGGGCAGTGGCCAACCCCAATGTGACCTTTCGCAATAACGAGGGTGCATCGGCCGGTTTGGGTGCTGGTCAGCAAGAAGTGGATGACGCAGGCCGTGCAACCAAAAAAACCACGGCAGCGATTTACCTGTTCGCCGCCACCGGCTCTGCCACCTACCGCAGCCATGTGGATGCCAATGCCACCAACGCCACCAGTTGGGTGGATGTGTGGAATGAGCCAGAAGTTTCAGCCTGGCTTTATTACGCCAGTCTGCCCGATGCCACCAGCGGTATCGCCGCCAGTCTGAAAAGCCAATATCAAGCGGCGTTCAATGCCAACAATAACTGGCCAGCGGTGCGCAACAGCGATGACCCTTACCGCGCCTATATCGGCACCAGCAACTTCACCTGGGGTAGCAACCGCACTATTTCGCGCAAGGGGCTGACCTTTAACAACCTGATCGATTACAACATCAGCGGCACAGATACCACCGAGGTGCGCAACGCAGCGCTTGGCTACTTGAACTATATCCACGGGGTTAACCCGCAGGGCATGGTCTACTTGTCCAATATGTACAGCCTCGGGGTGCACAGCTCGGTCAACGAGTTCTACCACTCCTGGTTTACCAATGGCAGCGCGCTTTGGGATCGTGTGGGAAGCTCTACTTACGGCCCGGCGCCCGGTTTCCTGGTCGGCGGCCCCAACCCATCCTACGATTGGGATGGCAACTGCACCTCGGGTAGCCCGAATGCTGGTTGTGGCCCTGCTGCACCCAACCCACCCAAAGGCCAACCGGCGATGAAAGCCTATCTGGATTTCAATACTAGCTGGCCACTCAACTCCTGGCAGATCACGGAAAACCACAACGACTATCAGGTCGCCTACATCCGCTTGTTGTCCAAGTTTGTGAAGTAATAAACTCAGCGCCAATTTACGGAGGGCATATAAATGCCCTCCAATTCCCCGCATAATCACCGCCCGTTTTTTGTTTTTTGTCAGGGTCGATGTGATAGAAACCAGTGTGATCTCCAGTATTGATTTTTTTATCCGCTACGGCTGTATCGGGCAATTGCTGCTATTGGTCGCGTATCTGTTTTATAAACCTTATCGCACGCAATCTACTTTTCGCGCGCAGATTATTCCGTTGATGTTGGCGCTGGGTGTTGCTGCTTATTTATTGCTGACCGCACCTTACTCACCGCGCCCACAGGGTTTTGTCCGCAGCATCCTGTTGATGTTCACCCACACCATGTCGGTTTTTTTATGGTTGTACGGCAAACAATTATTTGATGACGAATTCAATTTACAGCGCTGGCCGATTTTTGGAAAAGTAGCCGTGGTGCTGTTGGCCTGTTTTTATATTTATGTTTTCTTGGTTCGTGGCGGTGGCGGCTATCTCCAAATGACAAGCCATGTCATCGCATTGATATTTATTGTGCATCTATTGGCGAGTGTGATGCTGACCTGGCGCAATGATTTGGTAGAGCAGCGGCGCGTTGCGCGATTTTGGTTTGTATTGTTGGTTGGGTTATTTTTTCTGATGCTGGATCTGGTCGAACTCAGCAATACCCGGTTAAATCGCCACCAGATTTTTATGCTGATGAACGCATCCATTTGTCTGCTTGGCACCAGTGTGACAGCGGTGTTGCTATTTTTTCATGAGCTATTAACCAAACCGGATTTGGTTGTGGATACCAAACCAGACAATCCGCGTTACTCGCGTTTAATTCCGCAAGAAAATGCACTCGCTAAAAAGTTGTACCGCTTTATTGAGGATGCAGGTTATTTACAATCGGATCTGACCATCAGCAAGCTGGCCGAACAATTGGAATGTGCGGAACACCATTTGCGCAAACTCATCAACCAATCATTGGGTTACACCAACTTCAACGCCTTCCTGAATCACTACCGGATCGAGGCGGCGTGCAAGCGCTTGGTGGAAACCTCATTGCCGGTGCTCACGATTGCGCTGGATGTAGGTTACGGCTCCATCGCCTCTTTTAATCGCGCATTTAAAGAAATTTCAGGTACTACACCAACGGCGTATCGAACGGCGGCGCAACAGCAATATCCATCTGAATAAGTTTGGATTTCGCTGGTCGAATTTAAAATTGATCAGCTTTTTTCGGTTTTGCTAAGCTATTTTCCAGTTATTTCACCAAAGTGGGTTTTTAAATAACACGCGATGGAGAAAAACAATGCGCAACGTACCCTATAAAAAAATCAGCTTACTCGCCGTTGCGATGGCGTTTATTTGGTTTGCAACACCGATTTACCAATTCCTTGCCTATGAAGGCAAGGTGCCTATGTGGTTCCCGACCGATATACCTGCACCGCAGACTTATCCCCAAACAACCGCATTTTCTACACATCCGCAGTCCGCAGCGGCATTAGCATTACTCGCGCAACAACGTGAAAAAATTCACGCACCGGCAATGTCGGCGGCAGTCGCAGTGGATGGAAAAATCGTCTGGGCGGGCGCAGTCGGTTGGGAGAATATCGAACAACAAATACCCGCGACCGATAGCACACAATTCCGGATTGGCAGTACCTCTAAAGCTGTCACCGCCACATTGCTTGCTAAATTTTTTCAAGATGGAAAAATCGATTTGGATAAACCTATCTCCAATTACGTGTCGGATTTGCCCAATCCGCAATGGAAAAATATTACGCCGCGCCAACTTGCCTCCCACTCCAGCGGCTTGCCGGATTATCTGGATAACTATGGCGATCTGTGGGGAATGTATTATTTGTTCAAGCTCGATAAACGCTACACATCCGTGCGTGAATCGCTGGAAGTGTTTGACGATAACGCCCTGCTATTTGAGCCGGGCAGCCAATTTCACTACACCAGTTTCAACACGGTATTGCAGAGTGTGGTGCTTGAAGCTGTCGCGCGCGAACCGTTTCTTAGCGCCATGCGCAATCATATTTTTACGCCGCTGGGCATGGATTCTACCGGCGCTGAATATGAGCTTTCGCAACCCAATCCTCTGGCGACCTTCTACTGGAATAAAGATGGTAAACACCCCGCATTCCGCGTGTGGCAAATGGTCGATTTAAGTCATAGGCTCGCGGGCGGCGGATTCATCTCCACGCCTTCCGATATAGCCAAGCTGGGATCAGCTTGGCTGAATGATGATTTCATCGCGCCGAAAACCCGCGCTCTTTTCTGGCAACCCCAACAACTAACAGATGGCTCAATCAATCCACAAAAGTATGCTCTCGGTTGGCGTTGGGCAGAGTATGACGATGGCAAAGGGATTATCAAAAATGCCAACCACGGTGGTGTTTCGCGCGGGTCACAAAGCTGGTTAATGGTGATTCCGGAGCGAAATACGGTGGTTGCCGTCATGATTAACGCAAATGTCGAGGAATTCTGGGATTTTGGGCAGGTAAGCATGCCTCTGGCACGCCTGTTCTTTTAACACCAAGTTGTTTTTTAACCAAATAAACCTTGCCAATAAGTTTCGAAAGGCTACAATAACTTTCATAACGAAACTTATTGGCGATTCGATAATGACCAAACGAAACACCCAACAGCGCCGACGGGCAATTATTGATCTGTTAAATGCCAGTGGAGAAGTCAGTGTTGAAACCCTTGCTGAGCACTTCGCTACCTCGGAAGTCACGGTTCGCAAGGACTTGGCAGCATTAGAGTCGAATGGTTTATTGTTGCGCCGTTATGGCGGAGCAGTCTTGGTACCGCAAGAACTGATTAGCGATCCAGCGGGTGAAAAAGTTTCACTTCGTAAGCAATCTATCGCCAAAGCCGCTGCGCAACTGATCCGCGACCACAATCGCATCATCCTCGACAGCGGCAGTTCTACTACATCAGCTCTCCTGCCCGAGTTATCGCACAAGCAAGGCTTGGTGGTGATGACCAACTCCCTCAGCATCGCCAATGCCCTGCGCGAGCTGGAAAACGAACCCACTATTCTGATGACTGGCGGCACCTGGGACCCAAAATCCGAAGGCTTTCAAGGCCAACTCGCCGAGCAGATTTTGCGCTCCTACAACTTCGACCAATTTTTTATCGGCGCCGATGGTTTGGATTTAGAGCGCGGTACCACCACGTTTAATGAGCTCTACAGTTTGAGCCGTGTGATGGCAGAGGTCGCGCGCGAGGTGATTGTGATGGCCGAGTCCGACAAAATCGGCCGCAAAATTCACAACCTGGAATTGCCATGGTCGGCGGTCAAAGTGTTGGTGACGGATGACGGAATTGAAGCAAAAGACAAACAGAAAATTGAACAACAGGGTGTGCAAGTGATTTGCGCATCCGCATAACTATTTATAAAAAGTGTTAAGACCACGATTTACAAAAACAAAATTTTTTACAAGAAATAAATTGTTACTACTACTAAAGCTCAAGGAGTTAATTATGTGTGGAATTGTCGGCGCAGTAGCGCAACGTGATGTGGTGGATATTCTGGTGGAAGGATTGCGTCGCCTTGAATATCGCGGTTATGACTCTGCCGGTGTGGCAGTGGTAAACAGCAGCGGCGCATTGCAGCGCGTACGTCGCCTTGGCAAAGTAAAAGAGTTGTCGGATGCAGTGCACAGCAGCCCAACTCCCGGTGGTACCGGTATTGCGCACACCCGCTGGGCAACCCACGGTGAGCCAAGTGAACGCAATGCGCACCCGCATGTGTCCAAAGAACATATCGCGGTAGTGCATAACGGTATTATTGAAAACCACGCTAATTTACGTCGCCTTCTGCAAGAAGAAGGTTATGTATTTACTTCAGATACCGACACTGAAGTTATCGCGCATCTGGTGCAAAAAGAATTAAAAAATACCGACAGTTTATTAGCGGCCGTACAAAAAACCGTAAAACAATTGCACGGCGCTTACGGCACTGTGTTGATGGATAAAAACGATGCATCGCGTTTAGTGGTTGCGCGTTCTGGCTCACCTTTAGTTATTGGCTTGGGCATCGGTGAAAATTTTATCGCGTCTGATCAATTGGCGCTTTTACCAGTGACACGCCGCTTTATCTTTTTGGAAGAAGGTGATGTAGCCGAAATCACCCGTACGACGATTAAGATTGTTGATAAAGACGGTGTTGCGGTGGAGCGTCAGATTCACGAATCTACCGCCAGTTACGATGCCGGTGACAAGGGCAAGTATCGCCACTTTATGCTCAAGGAAATTTACGAACAACCTAACGCGGTGATGAATACCCTCGAAGGTCGTTTAAGCAGTGAATCGGTAATGGATGAAACCTTTGGCAACGGCGCTGCGGAATTATTCAAAAAAGTAAAACATATCCAGATTGTCGCCTGCGGTACCAGCTATCACTCCGCTATGGTTGCACGTTACTGGTTGGAAACTTTTTCCGGTATTTCTTGCAACGTCGAAATCGCCAGCGAATTCCGTTATCGCAAATCCTTTGTACAACCTAACAGCATGGTAGTGACCATCAGCCAATCCGGTGAAACAGCGGATACACTTGCTGCATTGCGTTTGGCAAAAGAACTCGGTTATTTAGGCAGCCTGAGTATTTGTAATGTTGCGGGTTCATCGCTGGTGCGCGAATCCGATTTGGCCTTTATGACCCGCGCCGGTGCGGAAATTGGTGTCGCATCTACCAAAGCCTTCACCACACAATTAGTGGGATTGGCGATGCTGGTATTAGCCATCGGCAAATACAATGGCCTCTCCGCTGAACAGCAAAAAGAAATGGTCAGTGCGTTAAAAAATCTGCCCGCAAAATTGGAAGAGTCACTCGCACTCGCACCAAAAATTGAAGCCCTCGCCGAAGAATTTGCCGATAAACACCACGCCCTCTTTTTAGGCCGCGGCGATCAATACCCCATCGCAATGGAAGGCGCGCTGAAATTAAAAGAAATTTCTTACATCCACGCAGAAGCCTACGCTGCGGGTGAATTAAAACACGGTCCGCTGGCACTCATCGATGCACATATGCCTATTATCGTAGTAGCGCCGAATAACGATCTGTTGGAAAAATTAAAATCCAATGTCGAAGAAGTGCGCGCGCGCGGCGGCATCTTGTATGTGTTCGCTGACGAAGATGCAAAATTTGAATCAGACGCGACCATGCGTGTCATCAACGTACCGCATATTCATCCTTGGCTAGCACCGATTCTTTATACATTGCCGCTGCAATTGTTGAGCTATTACGTGGCAATTATTAAGGGTACGGATGTGGATCAGCCGAGGAATTTGGCGAAGAGTGTGACGGTGGAATAGTCTGAGGAGCTGGATAACCGGCAATTTGCCATATATACTTTGGCAAATTGCCGGTTATCCGTTGAGGGCTCTATGCAACACAGTGAATTTACCCCCCAAGCCGCCAATAAAGGCGTATCTGCCCGCGTAATGGCGCGGGTGGGCTCTATTCTCCATATTGGTCTCAAAACCCCGTTGGATGTAGTGCGGGTGAGCCGCGAGGGCATTGTCACCTCGGCGGTAGATTTGTTGGTTGATCAGGGGTTTAACCGGCGCGACCTGGATTGGATCATTCCGTTGCGCACCCTCACCCATCGCCGGGAAAAAGGCCAAAAGCTGACGACGGATGAAACCGAGCGCTGGTTGCGCGCGGCAAAAATATCGGCCTTGGCGCAAGAGGTGTTAGGGGCAGAAAAAGCCATGGCTTGGCTAAACAAACCGCGCAAGGTATTTGATGGTTTGTCCGCGATGGAGCTGATAAAAACTGAACCTGGTGCGAGTTTAGTTGAAGAGACCCTGATCCAATTGGATGAAGGCTACTTCGCCTGATATGCGGTTATGGCGCATCAGTAACTACGCCGATCTGCAGGGAAAAGGCGGCCTGAAAGCGCCTGGCCGCTGGCACAATCGTGGCATTCCCATTGTCTATTTATCAGAAAGCCCGGCACTGGCGATGTTGGAAGTGCTGGTGCATTTTGAGTTGGATCCCAGTGAAATCCCCACGAATTATCAACTGCTGGAAGTGGATTACAACCAGCGCACCGGCATGTCCCATCTGCACAAAAATGCCCTGCCCGATGCTTGGCAAGACGACCTTGAACTTACCCGCGCGATTGGCGATGAATGGTTAACGGGTGGCAGTTCGTTGCTGCTGCGCGTACCTAGTGCGGTAGTGCCATACAGTTTTAACTATTTGTTCAATCCACGTCATGTCGCTGCTGCCAGTGCAGAAATTATTAGTGCCAGACACTATCCGTTTGATCAACGGCTATTGATCTAAATATTGCTCCGTTTTACGTTGCACCCGCCATTTACGATCGGATTTTTTCTATGACCGACCTCACCCTCACCCAACTCATCCTCGTGTTACTGATCTTCGTCTGGAGCGGTTTTGTGCGCACCGGTTTGGGTTTTGGCGGAGCGATGATGGCGTTGCCGCTGTTGTTGCTGGTGGATAATCGCCCGCTGGTGTATTTGCCGATTATCGCTGTGCATTTATTAATTTTTTCGACGCTCACCGTATGGCAAAACAATCGTGCGCGTGCGGCGAGTGATGAAAAAAAACCATCGACGGTGGATTGGGTTTATCTGAAAAAATCGTTGAAGATTATGATCATTCCCAAACTCATCGGTGTGGCCGGTTTGTTGACCATTCCGGCGGACATTATGAGTGCGATTATTTTTGTGATTATCTCGGTGTATTCCATCACTTATATTTTGAATAAACCCTTTAAGAGTTCGCATCCGGTGAGCGATGGGATTTTTTTATCGCTCGGCGCTTATATTAGCGGTACTTCACTGATTGGTGCGCCGCTGATTATGACGGTGTATATGGTGCATGTTGCACGCGAAAAATTGCGCGATACCTTGTTTGTACTCTGGTTTATTTTGGTGAGTATCAAGATGGTGGCGTTTGTGATTGCGAAAGTGGATTTGCAATTGCAGGCGCATCTTTGGTTATTGCCTGCTACGGCTGTGGGCCATTATTTCGGGTTGAAATTTCATGCGCGGCTGGTGAGTGCTGACCCGGTGGTTTTTTATCGCGTGATTGGCAGTGCGTTATTAGTGGTCAGTGCGTTTGGTTTATTTTCTGTTTACAGGTAAATATTTTTTCATGCATGTTGCGCTATTTCAGGCGAGGATTTAATACAAAAAATAATTAAAAAATTTTGCTTTACGCGAAAAATTTCAAAAATAAAATTGTAAATGGTTACATCGACAATATGCATATAGTTGATTTGACAATAATACAGTTAAATTGTATACAAGTGCACTTCGGAATCACCGCGTCAATGTAAACAATAACCACAAGCAGTATGGCGCCCGGAAAGAACGCCTGTTCGCAACGAGCAGGATATGCCTTCCACAACCCTCCTCCTCTATGGGCGGTATTGGTTGAGAGGTTACACCGGAGTTTAATAATGAAACTAACGACAATCGGCAAGGGTGCTATTGCAGCACTGACTTGCACCGCTGCCCTGTGCACTACAGGTGCCAATGCGCAAACCCTGACTTCAAATTCAACGGGAACCAACAACGGCTTTTACTACACCTTCTGGAAGGATTCCGGTGATGCCTCTATGGGCTTGCAGGCGGGTGGCCGCTATACCTCGCAGTGGACCAATAGCACCAATAACTGGGTGGGCGGCAAGGGTTGGAACCCCGGCACCAGCACCCGGGTGGTCAGCTATTCGGGCAACTATGGTGTGGATAACAGCCAAAACTCCTATTTGGCTTTTTACGGTTGGACCCGCAGCCCGCTGATCGAATACTACGTGATTGAAAGCTACGGC
>Ga0307408_100001091_pt1 | contig 20747 bp, 21 predicted proteins | sample 322Cmetagenome_FD_202116 | JGI IMG/M metagenome (GOLD analysis project Ga0307408, IMG submission 202116) | Maize rhizosphere microbial communities from greenhouse at UC Davis, California, United States - 322HYB-C-3 | ecosystem: Host-associated > Plants > Roots > Rhizosphere > Soil | place... | reverse complement strand
CCGGGGCAATCGGTATAAATGTCCATCTGGCGGCCCGATACCGGATCAGCCAGGCAGGCATGGGGGCCCGGCCCGCGCGCCAGCACGAAATTATGGTCAAAGCCCCGCGCCAGCGCGGTTTGCGGATCCGGCTGCGCCAGCGCGCTGCCGATGCGCCGCTTCAGGCGGAAGTCGAAAGGGCTGCCGGCCACCGCGCGCAACTCGCCGTCCGGCAACAGGTCCGGCCGTACCGGCAGGAACTCCGCCGCATCAAGGCACAATTCATGGCCGAGGATGTCGCCCTCCCCGGCCAGGTTGAAATAGCTGTGCTGGCTTATGCTGACAGGCGTCGGCTGGTCCGCGACGGCCTGGTAGATGCAGCGCAGTTCGCCCGTCGCCGTCAGTTCGTAGGTCACCATGACCAGCAGGTTGCCGGGATAACCCTCCTCGCCATCGCGGCTGAGCCGGCACAGGCTGAGGCGCGCCGCCTCGTTGTCGGTGCTCGCGTAGCCCTGCCAGCAATGCTTGTGAAAGCCGCGCCGCCCGCCGTGCAGATGGTTTTCGCCTTCGTTCTGCGTCAACTGGACATTGTGGCCATCGCGGCGGTAGCGCCCATGACCGATCCGGTTCGCGTAGCGTCCCACCAGGGCGCCGACATAGGCGCTATCGCGTTCGTAATCGAGCAGGGTGTCGAAGCCCAGCACGAAATCGACCGGCGCACCGTACCGTGCCAGCACGCGCCAGCTGCGGATGATGCAGCCGTAGTCGAGCACGGACAGCAGCATGCCCTGGCCATTATCGAGCGTGAATTCCATGACCGGCTCGCCATTGGCGAGCTCCCCGAACAGGCGGCTGTCGACACAGGGCTTCATCGGGCGCGCCAGGCAGCAAGCAACTCGCGCGCCCTGGCTTCCAGGTCGGGCAAGGCGATGCCTGGCTCGTACAAGCGGCCGCCAATGCCGAAGCCATCGGCGCCGGCGCGCACCCATTCATGCAGGTTGCCCGCGCTGACGCCGCCCACCGGCCATACCCTCGCCGACGGCGGCAGGATGGTCTTGACGCTGCGCAGCCCGCTCGGCCCGAGCGTTTCAGCCGGGAACCACTTGATCGCGTCGGCGCCGGCGGCCAGCGCTGCCAGCGCTTCGGTTGGCGTGGCGACGCCCGGCACCGTCAGCATGCCCAGCTCACGTACGCGCTGCATGACCTCCCGGTCGAAGTTCGGCGCCACCATGACGCGGCCGCCTGCCGCGTGTACTGCCTCCACGTCGGCAACGCTGGTCATGGTACCGCCGCCGACCAGGGCGTCGCCAGGCTTGATACTGTCCAGCACGCGGATGCATGCCAGTGCGCCCGGCCGGTTCAGCGGCACCTCCAGGATGCGGAAACCGCTGGAAAACAGTGCGGCAGCCACCGCCGGCGCCTCGGCTTCGGTCAGGCCGCGCAGGATGGCGACCATGGGGGGCTGGAAATCGTCGATTGCGCTCATCAGATCGCCTCCATGAAGCGGGCCAGGGCCGCGCAATAAGCTTGGTCCGGGTCAAGCAACTCCGTCGCATAGCCCAGCATCTGGGCCACTTCGCGGTACGGCGCGGTCAGCTCATGCGAGGCGATCAGCCGCAGCACCGGCAGGCTGCCGGCGGCAGCCGGGGACTCGTCACGGCGGGCGGCAAACTCGGTGCCGATCAGCAGGCCGCTCACATAGGAGCGCGTCTGCCCGGCGTCCGATTCGCCCGCCACCACGCGCGCCCGCGCTTCAAACAGAGTATGGCTCAGGGCCTCGGCGCTTTGCGCACGGTTGGCGCCGGCCCGCAAGGCGTTGGCATCGGACTGGCCCTCGGCCATCAGTGCGGCCAGCGTGCCCGATGCGCGCAAGGACGCGTACAACTCGCCGGTGATGAAGGTGGTCAGGCGGGCAATGGCACCGTTGGCCACTTCCACCCATTTGCTGTGCGTCCCCGGCAACACGTAACAACCGTCGCCATGCCTGAGCAGGTGGGCACCGAGCAGCTGGGTTTCTTCGCCGCGCATGACGTCAATGCTGCCATGCTCGCGGTAGCAGTAGCCCGGCACGATGAAGCATCCTGCCGCCCCGCTGACCGGCACCAGCGTCTCCGGCAAGCGCTCCAGCGGCACGCTGCTATCGAGGTAAGCCACCTCCTGCCATCCTTGTGCGCTGCCAACCATGCCGGACATGACAACCGGCACCAGCGCATCGAGCTCGAGCTGCTGCCGCAGTGCTTGCAGCGATTCCGCAAAATGGCCCTGGGCCGCCAGCGCGCCCACAGCGTCTTCATGCTTGCGCAGGCAAGCGCCCTCGGCGCCAATGACATAGGCGCGGCGGTTGCTGGTGCCCCAGTCGATGCCGAGCAGGCATGCCGGCGCTACCATTCCGCCACGCTGCCATCGGCGTGCCGCCACAGCGGATTGCGCCAGTCGGGCGCGGCGCGGCTGGCTTCGATGACCCGTTCTTCATTGATGTCCACCCCGAGTCCCGGCAGGGGCAAGGGTTCGATATAGCCGCCCTCCATGCGGAAGTCTTCCGCATTGTGGACGTAATCAAGCAGCTCCGCGCCTGTGTTGTAGTGGATGCCCATGCTCTGTTCCTGCAGCACGGCGTTGTAGGAGACGAAATCCACTTGCAGGCAGGCGGCCAGCGCCACCGGGCCCAGCGGGCAATGCGGTGCCAGCGTGACGTCGTAGGCTTCCGCCATCGCCGCAATACGCAGGCACTCGCTGATGCCGCCGGCGTGCGACAGGTCGGGCTGCAGGATCGCCAGCCCGCCCTGCTCCAGCACGCGCTTGAACTCGAAGCGCGAGAACATGCGTTCGCCGGCCGCCAGCGGGATGCTGGTCATGTCGGACAGCCGCCGGTAGTATTCCGACTGTTCGGCCAGCACCGGCTCCTCGACGAACAGCGGCCGGTACGGTTCCAGCGCCCGCAACAGGGGCTTGGCCATCGGCCAGGCCACGCGCCCATGGAAGTCGATGCCGAATTCGATGTCGTAGCCGAAGGCCGAGCGGATGCCGGCAATGCGTTCAACGGCCGCGTCGACTGCCGTCGCGCAGTCCAGCATGGCCATTTCCTCGGTGCCGTTCATCTTGAAGGTGTTGAGCCCGATGTCGCGCAGGGTCTGGATGCCTGCCACCACGTCGGCCGGCCGGTCGCCGCCCACCCAGCTGTAGATTTTCATGCGGTCGCGCACCCGCCCGCCCAGCAGCTGGTACACCGGTGCGCCAAGCGCCTTGCCCTTGATGTCCCACAGCGCCTGGTCGATGCCGGCAATCGCACTCATGAACACAGCGCCGCCGCGGTAAAAGCCGCCGCGGTACATGGCTTGCCACAGGTCGCTGATCTGCGCAGGGTCGCGCCCGACCAGCAGTTCACCCAGTTCGTGCACCGCAGCTTCCACCGTGCGCGCGCGGCCCTCGATGACCGGTTCGCCCCAGCCACTGATGCCCTCGTCCGTCTCAATCTTGAGGAACATCCAGCGCGGCGGCACCCGGTAGGTACTCAGTTGCGTGATCTTCATGGTCAGGAGGCCTTCGGTGCTGCCCGGTTGCGATGGCGCGCCACTTGTTCCGCCGCACGCTTGCCGGCCAGGAAAGCGTGGTCGGAGTTGTAGTATTCCCATTCGCTGTAGCGCCCCGCCAGCAGGATCTCGTGCTGCGCCAGCCACTCGCGCACGATGCCGACGTTGCGCGCACGCTGGTGGTCGTAGACCACATAGGCTACCGGCATGTCGACCTGGTTTGCCACCAGCACTTCATCGTCGGCGCGCATGAAGCCGACCCGGATCGCATCACTGATGCAGCGCTCGATCAGGGCCTCGCCATCGAGCGGCAGCGGCTTCCACGGCGAGTAGGAAATCTCGCAGGTAAAGCCGAAACCGCCGGGCGCATTGCATTCCGGGCTGGCGTTGCCCTGGACGAAAATGCGGTGGAAAATGCTGTCCTCCGGATAGTAGATCCAGTGCTTGTCCGTGACACCGGTACGCGCGATGCCGATATTCACGCAGCGGATCGAGATGTGGCGCAAGCCGCGCGCCGCTTCGCGCACAGCCGCCGGCGCCGCCGTGCCGACCAGCTTGACCAGCTCGGGCAAGGGCATGGTGCTGACCAGGTTGCCGTACTTGAAGCGCCGCCCATCGGCCAGCGCGACTACGTGCTCCTCCGGCAGCACCTGCGCCACCTCCGCATTCAGCTCCACTTTGCCGCGGATCAGCGGCAGGAAGCCGTTCATCAAGGCCTGGAAGCCGCCGCGCCGGGGATAGCCGAAACGCGCGTTCGGCCCCATCGGGCGCGCCACCGGGCGCAAGGCGCCGTCGATAATCTCCGACAGGTCCGGCAGGGGCACACGCCCGCCGAGCCAAGACGTTTCCATTTCGTCCAGGGGCACAGTCCACAGCTTGCGGTTGTAGGGAATGGCAAAGTGCTTGGCAATCCCCTTGCCCCACACCTTGTAGATGAAGTCTTCGAAGCTCCGGGTCTCGGCCGGGCGCGCCTGCGGCCCGGCCGCGGCCACGCCGGCAGTGCCGTCGGCGCAGCAGTCTTCCACCTGCGGGCTGGCGCAGGCCGGCGCCACGCTGGTCAATCCATAGCGGGCCTCGATCGCGCCCAGGATGCACTCCTTGATCACGTCCGGCGGCAGGCCGTACAACGCACCCTGGAAAGGATAGCGTGTATACACGCCTTTGCTGTGGACCCAGGCCTCGCGCATCTGCCAGTGCTGGTTATCGCCCAGCAGCTTGTCGTACAGCTCCAGCACGTACGGGTCGTTGGAGAACATGATGTGGCCGGCATGGTCGAAAGTGAAGCCGCGGTCCTGCATCGAACGGCACCAGCCGCCAACGGTCTCATTGCGCTCCAGCAGCAGGTTGTCCGCGCCCACATGGTAGGCGGCCGACAGCCCGGTCGGGCCGCCGCCGATCACGATGCTGCCGAACGATTGCCCGCTGGCCGAGCCGCGCAGGGGATTGACCTTGCCAGCCGCGCCGCTGGCGGCGCCCTCTGGCGTGGCGCCTTTGCCGGCCAGGCGCGCGGCCTTGCCGCCTGGCGGTGTCTGGTCGATCAGTTCATGCATGCGGTCCGCTGTCGTGTCCCAGGAAGTGCGCGCCACCACTTCGCGCATGGCTGCCGCCATCGCGGCGGTTGCTTCAGGCGTCTGCGCCAACGCCGCTTCGCAATGGGAGATGAATTCGTTGTGGTCATGGCCGATCGCCACGATCTCGCCGTAGGGCTGTTCGACGTCGCGGATCGCCGTGCTGACGATAGGCAGCTCTGCCGCCATGTATTCCAGCACCTTGGTCGGGCTGATAAAACGCGTGGCTTCATTGAGCGCAAAGGGCAGCAGGCAAACGTCCCAGCCGGCCAGGAATTGCGGCAACGCCTTGTACGATTGCTGCCCCAGGTAGTGTACGTTCTGCCGCTGCGGCAGCGAGGCCGGATCGATCTTCACCACCGGCCCCACCAGAACGACCTGCCATTCGGGATGGGCGTCGGCGATGTCGGCGATCAGCTCGCCGTCGAAGCGCTCATCGATGACGCCGAAGAAGCCCAGGCGCGGGCGCGGGATCGATGTATGCAGGGGATGGCCGTTGCTGCGGTCCAGCGCCTGTTCGAAGTGGACCGCATCGACGCTGCTCGGGAAGCAGTGCGCATTGTCGTGGCGCGAGCGCTTGGCTTCGTACAGGCTCGGGCCGCCGGTGAACACCAGGTCGGCGATGTTCAGCAAGGCGGTTTCGCGCTGCAGCAGCTGCTTGGGCGGATTCCTGAAGGCGCTCAACTCGTCCATGCAGTCGTAAACGACCAGCGCCGGATGCAGGGCCTGCAGCAGCGGCAGCGCCATCGGCGTGTAGAACCAGACCAGCACCTCTTCGCCTTCCGGCGCCAGGGCGGCAACCAGCGGCTGCAGCAGCGGGATCTGGTCGTCGTGGAAGCCGTGCGCCTGGACCGGCGTATGCGGCTGGCAGACGGTCAGATTCGGCGCCGGATGGGACATGACCATGCGCGCCTCCCCTGCCTCATACACCGGCTCCTCGACCAACACCACCTTGTAATACTTGGCCAGGCGGGCGAGCAGGTGCTGGGGACGCTGGAACACGAAATCCCAGCGCAGGTGGCAAAACACTATCAACGTTTGCATGGCTTTCTCCTCGGTTTCACTCAGGCTGTCGGTCAGCCGGATCGATTGCTGCAGGGCGGTGGCATAGGGGGCAACCAGGATGCGGGCCAGCGGGTCCGGCCCCTCGCGGTCCAGGTCCCACAAGCCGCTGTGGTGCCAGTGTTCGGCGTTGTCCCAGTCGGGCCGGTCGACAGCCGGGTACAGGCAGATGCCGCACACCTCGGCACCGCGTTCGCGCGCCATCATGCTTTGCTCCGCCATCTCGCGTATCCAGGTGCCGCGGCCGCTGCCGACGTGGCTGGTCTCAGCCAGCAGGACCGGCCGCCCGTAGCGCCGGTGCAGTTCGACCAGGATGTCGGACAGCGGCCGGCGGCGCGGGTCGTCCAGGTGCCACCACAGGCGCATATTGGTGCCGCTCTCCCACTGGTTGCTGTGGTAGTAGTTGCCGCCGACCAGGTCCAGGTAACGCGGATGGCCGCCCAGTTCAGGTTCGACGCGGCCGCACAGCATGTCCAGCGCCTCGTACTGCGATGCGGTCCAGCCTGCTGCCTGCGCCGCCCAGTCAGGGCGGTCTTTCGGCGCGATCACATGGATCAGCGGATCGCACTGGAAGAAGCGCGCGCCGGGCGCAATCCCGCGGATGGCATCGATGGCGGCGATCGAAGCGCGCACCAGCTGGCGCTTGCCGAGCTCCCCTGCCCGTTCGTGGTACATGTTCAGGCAGCGGAACATGTGCACCGACAGTCCCCACGCCGTGAAAGACAGCTCGTTCATCGGCGAATCCACGGGTTCTTCGCCCAGCCATGGCGCCAGGAAAAGGGCGCTGGCCTGGCAGAAGCGCACGAAACGCGGCACAAAGTCATCGCTGTAGATGTCGACATCTTCCGGCCAGCCGTAGTGGCAGAACGTCCAGCAGCTTTGCAGTCCCAGGTCACGGGCGGCTTCCAGCCGCGGCAGCAAGGGCGAGAAGTCGAACTGCCCATCGCGCTCGACCAGGCGCCAGCCGATCGACTCGCGCACCGTGCGGATGCCGAACCGGGCCAGCAAGTCGTAGTCAGACCGCGCCCGCTGCAAGTGGCCGGTGACCAGGTTCATGTCCTGCGGCTGCCCTGCATGGTTTACATGGTCGGCGCCTTCATAGCCGGCTTGCCAGAACGTGGCGAAGGGGTGGCAGGCTGGATTCATCTTGGCCCGCCTAGCGCACGTTGCGCGTCGCCGCGCTGATCAGTTCAAGCGGGATCTTGGGCGTGCGGTCGGCATTCAGCAAGCCGTTCGTTTCCTGGAAGGTGTCGGCAAACTGGGTGTAGCAGAAGCCGCTGAACATCATGGTCTCATTGACCACCTGCAGCAGGGACCGGTAGTGTTCGAGGAAGGCTTCCGGCGTGTTCTGGCGCGAATAGCCCCAGGTATGGTGGGCCGGCGCGTTGGGATCGAAGGCGATGCCGCCGAATTCCGTCAAGACGATCGGCTGGCCGCGGTGCGGGAAGCCGTCCAGCGTGAGGATGCGGCCGCCCGGCCGGCGCTGGTCGAACAGGGTGCGCACCGGATCGGTCACTTCATAGCGCTGGCGCACGCGCTCCGGGTCGGGATCGTAGTCGTGGATGCCGAGGATATCGGTGGCCGATGCCTCCCAGCCGTCGTTGCCAATCACCGGCCGCGTCTGGTCCAGCATGCGTGTCAGGTGGTACAGGGCCTCGACGGCGTTGCGGTGCGACTGCACGGCGGTCAGGTTCGGCACACCCCACGACTCGTTGAACGGTACCCAGACGATCAGGCTGGGGTGGCTGTAGTCGCGTTCGATGGCCTCCGTCCATTCGTGCAGCAGGCGCGTCATGGCGCGCGCCGAGAAGGCATAGGCGGACGGCATCTCTTCCCATACAAGCAAGCCAAGGCGGTCGGCCCAGTACAGGTAGCGCGGGTCTTCAATCTTCTGGTGCTTGCGCACGCCGTTGAAGCCCATCGCCTTCGCCAGTGCGACATCGCGCCGCAAGGCGTCGTCGGAGGGCGCGGTCATCAGGCTTTCCAGCCAATAGCCCTGGTCGAGCACCAGGCGCAGGTGGTAAGGCCGCCCATTCAGCATGAAGCGGTCGCGGTTGATCGAGACCGAGCGCATGGCCGTGTAGGAGCGCACCCGGTCCAGCACCTGGCCGTCGCGGTACAGCGTCAGTTCCGCATCCAGCAAGGTAGGCCGTTCAGGGCTCCACAGGATTTCATTGCGCGAGTCGTCAATGCCGGGATCGGACAGCGCAATCTTGCGGTTGGCCTCCTGTCCCACCATCAGGTAGCTGTCGGCCGCCAGCAGCTTTTCGCCATGCCAGACCTTGACCTGGACCGCCAGGCCGGGCGAGGCATCGCCGCCGGCCAGCACCTCGCAGCCAAGTTCATAGCCATCGAAGATCGGCGTCCAGCGCAGCCTGCGGATATAGGTCGAAGCGACGTTTTCCAGCCAGACGGTCTGCCAGATGCCGGTGGTGCGCGGGTACCAGATCGAGTGCGGTTCGAGCTGCCAGTCCTGCTTGCCGCGCGGTTTGTTAAGGTCCGCCGGATCGTCTTCCACGAACACGACCAGCGTCTGTTCGCCGTCAACCAGTTCGTCGGTGATGTCTGCCGTGAATGAGGTGTGGCCGCCCTCGTGCTCGCTCACCATGTGGTTGTTGATCCAGACGCGCGCCTGGTAGTCGACAGCGCCGAAATGCAGCAGCGTGCGCGCGCCGCGCTGTTCGACCTTGAAGCGGCAACGATACCAGCAAGCATTATGGAAACCGGTGTCGCCGATCCCGCTAAGCTCGGACTCCGGCGCAAACGGCACATTGATACGGCGCGACCATGGAATAGCATCCGATGGCAGGCAGTACTTGTGCTCATCGTCGAATTCGAACTCCCATTCGCCGTTCAGCGATTGCCATTGATCGCGCACCAGTTGTGGCCGCGGATATTCGAATTGCCCCATCGTCTGCCCCGCCCGTTGTCGTTATTCGATGGGCCATCGTAGCAGCGCGATTGCCACAGCGCGCTTACGATACGGGCTGGAAAACTTTTGGTCCCTGGGCAGGGCGCCTTTCAATACTGGCGGTATGCAAAATGCCGCGCCAGCCGGTTAGCATGGCAGCAGGTGTTGCGCCACCATGCCGGTGTTTAGCGCGGAGCCCCCCCCAACACGCGGGCCGGCAGCATGACAATGGCACGCAGCAGTTCGAAAACCGCTTCGACACCGATCCCCAGCAAGCGGAAGGGCAGCAGCACGAGCCAGACGATGGGATACAGGACCAGGGCCAGCAAGGCCAGTGGCCAGCACAGGAAGAGCAACAACAGCCATAAGATGAAGCCGAACATCCCAGTACCTCCGATTGAAGTTGAGGCTACTGTATAGCGGACGTCCGGCCCGGACAACGGACATGCGACCAACGGCAGATTATCCCGACAGATGGTGCAAAAACGGGGTCAAGCTGCGAAAGCCGGCAGAACGGCGGGCGCACTCGACGGCACAGCCCTCATGCTGGCTTGCAGGGACTGGATCTGGCCGCCGGCACGGTAGGCAAAGCCGACCTGCACCGTCTCGCCGGCACGCAGCTGGACCGGCGCGGCAAGCGGCAAGGTCATGTAGTGGTTCAGCCAGTCGATGGTGCTGTTGCGCTCGGCAACCACGGCCAGGATATTCTTGGTAATGAAGCGCAGGGCATTGAGCTGGCCGTCGCGCTCGGCGCTGAACTGGCCTTCCCAGCGGTACAGCATGTCGTTGGGCTGGGTAAAGTCGATCAGGGCGTAGACCTGGGGCTGCGCCAGTTCCTGCGTGCCGTTCTGGATCTGGCCAGGCTGCTGGAACTGCACGATGGGGGCGATGAAGCCGTCGAAATCGTAATCCTGCTGTACCGGCTGGACGGCCATCAGCACCGCTTCCGGCATGAACACGGGCAGCGGGCCGCCGAAGCGTTCCAGGTAGCGCTGCTTGAAGTGCTCGATGACTTCAACCTGCTTTTCGCGCAGCATGGCGACGTGGATCATCTCGCAGATCACGACGTCGACCGGCTCCGGCGGCAGGTATTCGAATGCATCGGCGTGGACCACTTCAACGCGCTCGCCGTTCTTGTTGATCGCCAGGAACTTGCGCGCTTCCTGCACCATATCGGGGTTGAACTCGACGCAGTACACCTTGCTCGCCGCCTGCGCCGCAAAGAAGGACAGCACGCCGGTGCCGCCGCCCAGTTCCAGCACCTTCATGCCGGGCTTGACCACGTAATCGATGGCTGCCTTGAAGTTGTGCATGCGGTTCGCATCCATCAGCATATTGTGGTGGTAATGCACCGGGATGAACTGGCCGAGATAGCAGCTTTCGATTTCGCGTTCGTTCAGCATGGCAGTGGCGCGGGTGCGCGGTGGGTTGTCGACAACAGCATTGTCGCCCCGGGCAGGCCAAGCCATTTGCACGATATGAAAGGGAAATACCGCCCTATTTACGGCCGAGGTGCTTGCGGATCTGTTCGGCGATCCAGGGTTTTTGGGCCCGGATGGCGAATTCGGCAGCGTCTTCGCGCCAGGCGCGGTCTTTCATAGTGGCGTCGGCGCCCTCCTCCAGCAGCAGCTTGACGGCGTCTTCCTGGCCTTCGCGGGCCGCCAGCATCAGGGGCGTGGTGCCGGTGGGCGAAGCGGCGTCGATGTAAGCATGTCGCTCAAGCAACAGTTTCATGATGTCGAGGTCGCCCGCTGCCGCGGCGTAATGCAGTGCCGTCCAGCCGGGGCGGTTGACCTGCGCGCCCTTCTCGAGCAGTGCCAGCACGGCGGGCTTGTTTTTTTGCAAAGCCGCCATCATCAGGGCGGTATTTCCGTTGGGGGCCGGCGCGTCGACTTTCAGGCCGGGTTGGGCCAGCAGCAGCTTCGCCACTTTCATGGCGTCGTTGCGCATGGCGATGATGAGGCCGGTTTCTCCGCGTTCGGGGTCATGCATGTTGGGGTCCACGCCCCTGGCCAGCACGGTTTTCACCGTCCGGTCGTCGTCAATCTGGACGGCGCGGAAAAAGGCGACTTTGTCCGCCTCCGGGTCGACATCCCTTGCCGCCGTGTATGCCGCAACGGGTCCGGCCAGCAGCGTCAAGGCCACGATGGCAACTGCCGCGCGCCGGCTTTCCATCAGGCGGCCGCCTTGAACAACTCGAAGAAGTTGGCCGACGTCTGTTCGGCGACTCGCTCCAGCGGTACGCCTTTGAGCTTGGCGATGAATTCGGCGACGTGGGCGACGTAGCCCGGCTCGTTCATCTTGCCGCGATATGGCACCGGCGCCAGGTAAGGCGAATCGGTTTCGATCAGCATGCGTTCCAGCGGCACCTCCAGCGCCACCGCCTGCAATTCTTTTGCGCTCTTGAAGGTCACGATGCCGGAGAAGGAAATGTAGAAGCCCTGCGCCATCGAGGCGCGCGCGACTTCCAGCGATTCGGTGAAGCAGTGCATGACCCCGGCCACGCCGCCCTGGTCGGTGCCGGCGCCCTCTTCGCGCATGATGCGGATGGTGTCTTCCGAGGCCGAGCGGGTGTGGATGATCAAAGGCTTGCGCGATTCGCGCGAGGCGCGGATATGGGTGCGGAAACGCTCGCGCTGCCATTCCAGGTCGCCTTCCAGGCGGTAGTAGTCGAGGCCGGTTTCGCCGATGGCGACGATTTTCGGGTGCCGGGCCAGTTCGACCAGTTGTTCGACCGTCGGCTCGGGCGTGTCTTCGTAATCGGGGTGCACGCCGACCGAGGCGTAAATGTGGGGATACTGCTCGGCCAGTGCGAGTACGCGCGGGAAGTCGGGCAAGTCAACGGAGACGCAGAGCGCGTGGCTGACTTTGTTTTCCGCCATCTTGGCGAGGATTTCAGGCATCCGGGCGGCCAGCTCCGGGAAGTCGATATGGCAGTGGGAATCAATAAACATCCCGGCATTTTATCGAATATTGGGGAACATTTCTGGTTCCAGCCTGTCCAGAGTCAAAACCAGCCCGATACGGCTACGCCAAAGCAGCGCAAACGGCGCACCGGAGGCGATATGGATATCGAGGAACGCATGGCCAAGGCAGAAACCGAGATTGCAACTCTGAAACAAATGCAAATGGAGCTGCACCCGGCCATGGAACGCGGTTTCGCCGAACAACGCACGGCGCTGGCCGATTTGCGCGCCGCGATGGTTCGCGGCTTTGCCGAGCAACGGCAGGCTCTGGATGCCTGCATGCGGGAGGAGCGCGAAGCGCGAGAGCGCGCAATTGCGGAGTTGCGTCAGGAAATGCAGAGGGCGTCCAACCGAGCGCACCAATCATAAGTACTGTATAACATAACAGTATTATGCGCTTGCAAGCCTTCCAGTTTGAGCTGATTCCCAGTGAGCAACAGCGTAGGTCGCTGCAGTGTTTTGCTGGCGCCTGCCGGTTCGTGTTTAACAAGGCGCTGGATGTGCGGAAAAGGCCTTAAAACGGCCTGCGTGCCGGCGATAGTGCAGAAGGAATCCCCTTCCTTTCCGCGTCAGCGGTGGCCGCAGGCCAAGGTAGGGAGGAAGTCAAAAGCGTTCACGGCATGAGGCGCCATTTTTCGGCGAAATCGGGAATCGCCTGCGGATGCGCAGTTTTCCAGGCTTCGAAATCAGGGCGGTAGGCTTCCTTGTACAACAAGAGGAAGATTGTCGTTTCGAGCTCGCCTGCGGCGTGCAGCTTCTTCAACGTGCGCAGGGCCGGCGCCTGAACCGCCGGCTTCCCTTTCTCCTCCAGCTCGGCAGCGACGTCGAAAGCCAGCGACCAGGCCCGCAACTCCCGCTGGAATGGCGTTTCCGGCTTGCCGTCTTTCCCGTCGATGGAGAGTGCCGTCGCGTAGGCCAGCCATACGGTGCCATCCATGTTCGCGGAGCCATTCCCTGCATCGGGAGACATATTGATGGTGGGCTTGCCGTTCGCGGAACTCCGCTGCACCCATGCCTTGCGCTCGAGGCCGAGGCGCGCCATCGGCCGGTCAGACTTTTCCAGCAGCATTTTCATGCGCGCCCAATTTCCGGCCTCGCTCGGCATTGCTGCAATCGCGTGCAGGGTCGCGCCGAGTGCGCCGTTGCCGTCGCCCTGGCGTTCGCGGGCATCGGCCAGGAAACGCCATGCCTGCGAATCGAGGGGATCCGCCTCGGCGGCCATCTGGAACATCAGCTCCGCGCCGCCCCAGTTCTTCTCCGCAAAATAGGTATCGCCTTCCATCAGCAAGGCCTTGGTGTATTGCGGGTCGGCCTTGTAGGCAGCACGGTATTTCAGGCGCGCCGCCTCGTAATGACCATCATGGAACAGGACTTCACCCTCGTTGAACACCTGGGCGGCCGCCACATTCGGCACGTAGGCCGCACGCGGCGTTTCATCGTCGAGGCTGCGCAGCACCTCGTTGGCGAGGGGATCATCGGGAGACAGGGCCAAGGCCTGTTGCGCCAGGCCGCGTGCGCGTTCCAGCTGGGCCTTTGCTTCAGGCGCACGACTGCCCGCAGCCAGCGAGTAAAGCAGCAGGGCGACCGACGAGACCGGAGCGGAAGCTTCCGGCGATTCCCTGTGTGCGGCCTCGTACTTCTCAAGCGCGGCCTGATACTGTCGCTGCATGGACAGCGTGTTGCCTTCAGAGACCAGGCGCTGCGATTTTTCGTTGCCGTGGAACGCGGCCTGCGCCTGGGCCACGACGGCCAACAGAAGCGCGACAGCCGATGCCCGCAGCATGGTCATGCGACGCGTTTGCCGAGGATGATCAGGTCGCGCTCGATGCCGTCGAGCTTGGCAACGCGCGGCAAGTTGGCCCAGGTTTCGAAACCAAACTTTTCGAACAGTGCCAGCGACGGCTTGTTGTGGCCGAAAATGAAACCAAGCACCGTGTGCACCTTCACCTGCGGCGCGAAATCGATGGCTTCCTGCAGGGCGTAACGGCCAACGCCTTTGCCGCGCCAGGCTTCGTCGATGTAGATCGACACTTCCGCGGTGCCCGCATACGCCGGGCGGCCATAGAAGTTGGAATAGGAAATCCAGCCGATGATGCCATCGCGTCCGGCTTCCTCGACCACCCATAAAGGCCGGCGCTGCGGCTGGTGGTCATGGAACCACGGCAGGCGCGATTCGACCGAGACCGGTTCGGTATCGGCCGTCACTTCGCGGGAGGCGATGGTGCTGTTGTAGATCGCGACAATGGTGGGCAGGTCGTCGAGCGTGGCGATGCGATGGCGGAAAGTCGTCATGCGTTACAGCGTGTGGGTGGCACGGGACGAGCGCAGTGCGGCGCCCAGGATTTCTTCGATCCGCAGGCGGGTGCGGGTGCCGGTCTCATCGTCCGGGAAATGCACACCGATGCCCTGGGTCTTGTTGTTGGCCGCGCCGGGTGGCGTGAGCCAGACTACCTTGCCGGCAATGGCGTACTTGACCGGATCGTCCATCAAGGTCAGCAACAAATAGATTTCGTCGCCAAGCTTATAGGGCTTCTGGGTCGGCACGAACATGCCGCCATGCTTCAGGAAAGGCATGTAGGCCGCGTACAGGGCCGCCTTTTCCTTGATTGCGAGGGACAAAACCGTTGGCCGGTTGACGGCCGCGGTGCCTGGTTCGGTTGGGCTTGCGCTCATTTTTTCCTTTCTTCAGCTACAGCAAGCAGTGTAGTCAAGAAGCATATCTTCAATAAACAGTTTCGGGGACAGCGGATGGTCCGATGTCGCGCGCCTGTCGTTGGCGCCCTTGATCGCTCCCATCAGGCGGCTGATGTTCACCTTGTCCGCCAGTCCGGCCAGCTCGCGCTGGTAACGCGGATAATAACGGATGTTACCTGCAAGTTTGTACGAAAACAGATCGTAAAGCCAGCGTTGTTGCCACGAAACCAAGGCAGTCAGTGGCACTTTCTGCAGTTTGTCGGCAGTTTTCAGCGCACCTTCGACGCTGGGACGGGCCAGGTATTGCAGGAAAACGTCCAATTCCTCGCGGTTGCCCGTTTCCGAGGCAGCTGCCGCGGCCAGCGGCGAACCGCCCTGCTCGCGCAGCCAGCTGTCGGCATCGGGCACGCCCTGCTCCTTGAGCCAGGCCAGCGCTTCGGCGTGGGCCGGCATCGGCATGGCGAACTTGCGGCAGCGCGACAGGATGGTTGGCAGGACACGGTCCAGGCCGTTCGACGAGAGCAGGAAGACGGTGCCCGGCGGCGGCTCTTCCAGCGTTTTCAGCAAGGCGTTCGAAGCCGGCATGTTCAGCGCCTCGGCCGGGTACAGGACCACCACGCGCAAACCCTGGCGGTGGGTCGAGATGTTCATGAAGTCGGCCAGGGCGCGGATCTGCTCGATCTTGATCTCCTTGGAAGGCGCTTTCTTGGCGGCCTTCTTGTCCTCGCCCTCCTCGCCTTCGCCCGGCTCGTCTTCGAAAATTTCCGGCCGCACGCGGCGGTAATCCGGATGGCTGTGCTGCAGGAACCAGCCGCAGCTTGGACATTCGCCGCAAGCGTGGCCATCGGGACGGGCATTTTCGCACAGCAGGGCCTGGGCAAACTGCTCGATGAAATCAGACTTCCCGATGCCGGTGGCGCCGTGGAACAGGATGGCGTGCGGCATGCGCTGGCGCAGCTGCTGGAGCTGCAGCCAGGCGCCCTGCTGCCACGGATAGACCTGGCCGCTCAAGCAAGCGCTCCCATGATCTGCGCCAGTTCGTCCTGGATGTCGGCGATGCTGCGGGTGGAGTCGATCACGCGGAAACGATGCGGCGCTTCGGCGGCGCGGCGCAGGTATTCGGCACGGGTGGCCATGAAGAAGTCGGCCTTCTCGCGCTCGAAGCGGTCCAGGTCGCGGGTGGCGTCCAGGCGGGCGCGCGCCACTTCCAGCGGCACGTCGAACAGGATGGTCAGGTCAGGCTCCAGGTCCGGGTGCACCCAGTGCGCCAGGATTTCCAGCTTTTCACGGCTCAGGCCGCGGCCGCCGCCCTGGTAGGCAAAGCTGGCATCGGTGAAGCGGTCGGAAATGACCCAGGCGCCGCGCGCCAGGCCCGGCTCGATGACTTGGGCCAGGTGTTCGCGGCGGCTGGCAAACACCAGCAAGGTTTCGGTTTCGACATGCATGGCCTCGTGCAGCCATAGCTCGCGCAGCTTTTCCCCCAGCGGGGTGCCGCCCGGTTCGCGCGAGCTGACCAGTTCCAGGCCACGCGCCTTGACCAGTTCGCCAACGAACTGGATGTGGGTCGACTTGCCGGCGCCGTCGATGCCTTCGAAAGTGATGAATTTACCGCGTGTTGTCATTTATTGTTTTTGGTACTGGTTGACCGCCCGGTTATGGTCGGTCAGGTTGTCGGAAAACTGGCTGGTGCCATTGCCGCGCGCCACGAAATACAGCGCGCCGGACTTGGCCGGAGCCAGCGCTGCCGTCAGCGAAGCAACGCCGGGCAGCGAGATCGGGGTCGGCGGCAAGCCGACCCGCATATAGGTATTGTAGGGGGTGTCGGTTTCCAGGTCTTTCTTGCGGATGTTGCCGTCGAACTTAGGGCCGATGCCGTAAATCACGGTCGGATCGGTCTGCAGCAGCATGCCCAGTTTCAGGCGATTCACGAAAACGGCGGCAATCATGGTGCGCTCGGACTTCTGGCCGGTTTCCTTTTCCACGATGGACGCCATGGTCAGCGCTTCATATGGCGTCTTGTAGGGCAGGCCCGGATCGCGCTTTTCCCAGGCCTGGCCGAGGCGCTTCATCAGCATGCCATGGGCCTGGCGGTAAATCGCCAGCTCGCTGGAATTCTTGGCAAACAGATAAGTATCGGGGAAGAACAGGCCTTCCGGTTCCTTGAAGTCGGGATCGATCTTTGCCATCAGCTCCTGGTCGCTGAGCTCGGCAGTATCGTGCTTCAGGCCGGTGTGCGCGGCGATGGCCTGGCGCATCTGGCGGAAGGTCCAGCCCTCGATGATGGTCAGCGACTCCTGCGCGAACTCGCCGCGCACCAGCTGGTCGATCAGACGCACCGGCGTCGTGCCAGGTTTGAGCTCGTACGTGCCAGCTTTAAGTTGGCCGCTCTTGCCCGACACCCGTGCCAGCAGGTTGAACATCAGCGGCTGGATCGGCACGCCCGCGGCAGCCATTTGCTGGCCGGCAGCGCTGGCGCCACTGCCCTTGCTGATGGTGAATTCAATGGCCGGTTCCTGGCCAATGACAGGCTGGCCTGCCCACCAGGCAAACCCGCCCACGGCCCCGGCCGCGGCCAACAAACCCAGTGCGATCGACTTCTTGATAAACGCCATTTCCAAATGCCCGTTCGATAAACCAATCTTGAACCAGTTTCAGCCTGGACGACAGCGTTTTCCAAGCCCCCGGCGCAATTTGCGCGGGATCACTATAATGAAGGCCGTAATAATAATGCTTTCATCGCCAGAATATGGGAATTTATGAATAACTGGAATCAACTTTTAACACAGGAACAAGAAACGCTGACCGCAAGCCAGCTTGCCAGCGGTTTTGTCGCGCCGCTGGGCGAGCAGGGCCTGATCGCCTTCACCGGCGAAGAATCGGCCAGTTTCCTGCATAATCAGTTGACCAACGACGTCGAGCACCTCGGCCTGGAGGAGGTGCGCCTGGCCGGTTATTGCTCGCCGAAAGGCCGCATGCTGGCGTCGTTCCTGATGTGGAAGACTGAAGAAGCGATCTTCCTGCAACTGCCGCGCGCGATCCAGCCGGCGGTCCAGAAACGCTTGCAGATGTTCATCCTGCGCTCCAAGACCAAGCCGGCCGACGTGACCGGACGGTACGTCACACTGGGCATCGGCGGCGGCGATGCCGAGGCGGTGCTGCAGACCTGGTTTGACGTCTTGCCGGCCAAGCCGTTCAGCAAGATTGACCATCCGCTGGGCACCGTGCTGCGTGTGGCCGATGCATTCGGTTCGCCGCGCTACCTGTGGCTGGCGTCCGCGCAAACCGCCTCGATGGCCGCTTCCATGCTGAAGGACCGCCTGCTGGTGGGCGGCGACGAGGCCTGGCGCCTGTCGGAAATCCATGCCGGCGTACCGCAGGTCGGGCCGGGCACGCAGGAACAGTTCGTGCCGCAGATGGTGAACTTTGAGCTGCTGGGCGGCGTGAACTTCAAGAAAGGTTGCTACCCCGGCCAGGAAATCGTGGCGCGCAGCCAGTACCTGGGCAAGCTCAAGCGCCGTACCGCGCTGGCGACGATTGCCGATGCCGCGGCGGCAGCCGGCGCCGAAGTGTTTTCGCCGGCCGATCCGGAGCAGCCGTGCGGCATGGTGGTCAACGCGGCGCGCAATGGCGCCGGCGGCGTCGATGCCCTGGTGGAGATGAAACTGGAGGCGCTGGAAGCGGGCGATGTGCGTTTTGGCTCCGCCAGCGGACCCGCCCTGCAGTTCAAGCCCCTGCCCTACGCGCTGGACAAGCTCGACGTCTGAACATGGACCTCTACGTGTATTACAAGGTGCAGGCCGCGCACGCCGCTGGCCTGCAAGGGGCGGTGCTCGCCATGCAGTCCGCACTGTCGGCGACGCACGGGGTGGTTGCGCAGCTCAAGCGCCGCCCGGAAGCGCCCGAGGGCGTGCAGACCTGGATGGAAGTCTATCCGGCGGTGGCCGGGGAGGCCTTCCTTGCCGCGCTCAACGCCGCGGTGGCAGGCGCCAGCCTGGCCCGTTGGATCGACGGACCGCGCCACGTTGAAATTTTCGAGGACTTGCCGCCATGTGCCTGATCGTTTTCGCATGGCAGGTGGTGCCGGGCGTGCCGCTGATCGCAGCGGCCAACCGCGACGAATTCTACGACCGCGATACCACGGCGGCCGCTCCCTGGCCGGATGCGCCGCATATTTATGCCGGACGCGACCTCAAGGCCGGCGGCAGCTGGATGGGCATCACGCGCCCTGGCAGCGCGCCGTCGTCCGCGCTGCCAATGCCGCACGCCGAATGCGGCGGCGCAGCAGCGCCCGTGCCGGGCAGCGCCCTGCCGCCCGCAGCAGGCGGCCCTTCGCGCTTTGCGGCGATCACCAATGTGCGCAATCCGCAGGAGCACAACCCGCTGGCGCCTTCGCGCGGACAGCTGGTGGCCGGCTTCCTGGCCGGCGACATGACGGCGCAGGAGTATGTGGCGCAGATCGCGCCCGGCGCCGCCGCATACAACGGCTTCAACCTGGTGCTGTGCGACGGCAAGGAGCTGGTCTGGTATTCGAACAAGGGAAATGAGGACCCGCGCAACGGCAAGCCGCTGGAAGCGGGCATTTACGGCCTGTCGAACGCCCTGCTGGACTCGGCCTGGCCGAAGGTGCTGAAGACGAAGGCGCAGTTTGCCAGCCTGCTCTGCCTCGGCGCGCCGGAAGACGCCTACTTCGAGATGCTGTCCGATACCACCCGCGCGCCGGACATGCGCTTGCCGGAAACCGGCGTTCCGCTGGAACTGGAGCGGCTGCTGTCAGCCGTGAAGATCGAGTCGCCGAACTACGGCACGCGCAGTTCCACCGTCGTCAAGCTGTACTCGGACGCGCCGGCGGAGCTGCACGAAATCCAGATTCGTTAAGGAAGCTGCTCGCGTACACAGGACGGTTTTTCCTTGCCCTGGCGGCTGCAGGAAATCAGGGTACGGGTGCCGGTGTCGATGGCATAGAAATGGGTCGGGCCGTTGGTGGTGGCGGGCGCAGCAGCGGCGGCCGGCCATTGCATGCCTACAGCGCCGACCTGGGCCTGGGCGACCTGCATCGGGCTGATGGAACCGGCGAGGAAGCCCGCGCCAAACACTGCGCAAACACCAAGCGCGATGATCGAACGTTTCATATTCAACTCCTAGAATTCGTAGTGCATTTCGATGTGGGGAATGCCCGCTTCGTAGAAGACATCACCGGCCATGGCAAAGCCATGGGCCAGGTAAAACTCCGCCGCGTGGGTCTGGGCGCTGAGGACAACCTTGTCGTCGCCCCGCTGCCGGGCCTGGTCCATCAGGCCTTTGAGGATGGCGCCGCCGACGCCGGCGCCGCGCGCGCTGCGCAGCACAGCCATCCGGCCGATATGACCGTCAGGCAGCAGACGCCCGGTTCCGAGAGGCATGCCGGCAGCGTCGTAGGCCACGGCGTGCAGGCAGACGACATCCCTGTCGTCCATTTCCAGGTCGGCGGGCACGTTTTGTTCCTGCACAAAGACTTCCATGCGGATCGGTTTTGCGTCGGCCTGCATGGCGGCCCAATCGCCAAAGCGGAGTGTTGTCGTCATGCCGCGCATTCTCTCACAACATTGCGCGCAAGGCCTCACGAACTTGCGGCGTGGCTTCGTACGGGTCGGCCGGATTGTGCTGGGCCACCATGTCGCGCGCCCGCTGCGCCACCCCGTCCAGGGCTTGCGGGTGGGTGAAGATGTAGAACCTGTCGTCGGCGATGGCGGCGAACGTGAGCTCCGCCACGTCGTGCGCCGACACCTTGCCGGAGGTGACGGCCTTGGTCACCATGGCTTGCGCCGCCATCTGGCTGGCGGTCGGCTTGCCCTGCATCGGGGTGTCGCCGGGCCGGTTGCGGTGCGACTGGTCGATGCCGGTCGGGACGAAGAATGGGCACAGCACGGAAGCGCCGATCGGGGCCTCTACCAGCGACAGGTCGTGGTACAGGCTTTCGGTCAATGCCACCACGGCATGCTTGGAGACGTTGTAGACGCCCATCACCGGTGGGCAAAGCACGCCCGCCATCGAGGAGGTA
>Ga0307408_100001090_pt1 | contig 20759 bp, 20 predicted proteins | sample 322Cmetagenome_FD_202116 | JGI IMG/M metagenome (GOLD analysis project Ga0307408, IMG submission 202116) | Maize rhizosphere microbial communities from greenhouse at UC Davis, California, United States - 322HYB-C-3 | ecosystem: Host-associated > Plants > Roots > Rhizosphere > Soil | place... | reverse complement strand
GATACTTTCCTAATACGTCTCCTACAATACGGGCAGATTTTTTATAAGGTTTACCACTCGTTACTCCTAAGTCTAACATACCGTAAAGAACCCTTCTGTGTACAGGTTTTAAACCATCGCGTACATCAGGCAGAGCTCTGGAAACAATTACCGACATCGAATAATCGATGTAAGCGGCTTTCATTTCTTCCTCAATGTTTATAGGTATGATACGGTCGTTTCCTGGCTGTAAATTGTCGTTTTCTGTTTCTTCGGCCATCGTTTGATCGTTCCTTTTTGAATTTTACTGATCGCTTTAATGCGACCTGCGAAGATAAGAAAATATGCGAGTATGAACTCCCCTGTGGAAAAGTTTTAAAAGGGGCTTTTGAGAGTATTGAACACTGTTTTCGAGGCGGGATGCAAGCCTTTAGAAATCAGCAAAAAATGGTATAAAGAAACTTTGGAACTGCGTGAAGATAACCCACCAGATAGATAAAATTATCCAGTGAGTTATAAAATTTTATATGTTAAAAGTGATTATCATCAGCACTTGGGCCGTAGCTTCCCGGAATTGGAATATCTAAAAGTCGCAGATATACTCCCAACTGTGCTCGGTGGTGCACAATCTGGCAGTAGGCCATTCTTATAACTTCATATTTGGTGCTTTTACTCAAAATTTGATCACCATTTCTTAAAGTCCAGACTTGATCGAATGTTGATTCGTCAGCATTTTCGAGGTGGCTCTTGCCGTCTTGTAAGGATTTTTCGAAAAACTGTACTAAATCTTCCGTACTGGATAATTTCTGAGGCTGGTATGGGTTCGCAGCAAAATCAAGCTCATCGGTAGTTAAAGCCATGCTTACCCAGGTTGGCAATTCAGCCACGTGCGAAGCTAATCTGATCATATCCATACTTTTAGGGTGGGGTTTATAATCAAATTTTTCTGCAGGTACACGGCTTAACATTTTGCGTGTGGTTTCAGCCTCTTGCTCCATTTCCTTTAGAAGTAAGTCAACTAGTGTCATTTGTTTGATTTCCATCAGTTTAATTTATTTAAGGATGATTTATTTCAACAAAGTAAAATACCTTAAGTGACAACCTTATGTCAGTAGGGCTAAGAAGAAATAATTTTAATTGTCTTTTGTTTGCGAAAATTCAATTCAACATAAGAAGTACACGCAATTTAATGTTCATTCTGGCCAGACTTCTTAAACATCCCCTCCTTTCTGATTTCATCCTTGGTTTCCTGAAGTTTTTCGGCAGCATCAATGGAGTGTGAATTATGAATATCATCATCCTTTTCAGCCTCTTGTGAAATTCTGGCATAGAACTCCCTTAACTTATTGAGTTCAGCTTCTGACAAACCCTCGATATCGACCATTCTATTGCTGGTGAACTTATTGGCAGCAATTAGTTCATTTAATTTTAACTGTATCGCCTTGGAATCCTTGTTTTGTGCTTTTTGAATTAGAAACACCATTAAAAACGTAACTATGGTGGTTCCTGTATTGATAATAAGTTGCCAGGTTTCCGAAAAATTAAATATAGGGCCGGTAATTCCCCAAAGTATAACTACCAACAGCGCTATACTAAAAGCCGCTGGACTACCCGTCCAACAAGTAATTTTTTCGGCCATTTTTTCAAAAAAGCCATTTTTATCTGATGTCATATCTAATAGTGTTTTTTGATTAAACACTATTCAAATGTGCTGGTTTTCAGTGGTTGTAGATAATGGATAAGCCGATGCTTATATACAGCTCTATACTTAAAAGTCCAACTTGCCAAACTTGCCTTCTGCAAAATCCTGGTCAGCCTTGTTTAACTCTTCAACTGTATTCATAACAATATTGCCTCGGGCGGCTACCGGCTCGTTGATTGGCTCTCCTGAAAGGTAAAGCATTTTGGTTTCTGCATGCGTTGTCAGTTTAATCTCACTCCCTGCTTTATCGAAAACAATTAAATGTTGGCCTGTTACTTCCTTATCGTTTACCGTAACAGAGCCGTCGAGAATATAAAGTAACGTCCAATATCCATCAGCTGCATTAAGGGTTAAACTCTTTCCTGGATCAACTTTACCAAAGATTGAGGTGATTGGTGTATGCGATTTTAGCGGTCCGGTTAAGTCATTGTAAGAACCGCTTGCCAACTTTAACTCAATACCTTTCTCGTTAGAAATTAAAGGCATTTCTTCAGCAGCGCTCTGTTGATAAAACGGTTCGTCTAATTTGTTTTGCGCCGGCACATTTACCCATAACTGCACAAATTCATAAGCTCCTCCATCTTTTAAAAACTGCTTTGAGGGGCCTTCGCTATGCAACAAACCACGCCCGGCAAACATCCATTGCACTTCACCGCCTTTAATTGTGCCACTGTTTCCTTTAGAATCGTTATGAAAACCTTCACCTTGAAACATAAACGTAACTGGCGCAAAACCTCGGTGTGGATGGGGATGCAAACGTTCCGGCGGCGAATTTTTAGGATAGCTTTTTGCCGGAAAATGGTGAAGCACAATAAAGGGGCTTGCAAAACGGAAGTCGGGATGAGGCAAGGATTGCAGGATGGTTTCTTCGCCAATATTTTTTTCTTTTCCTTTTAACAGATGGGTAATTGCTTTCATGTTTTTGTAAGATGATTTAAACTATAGTGGTTGTTACCTCGTTGGGTTTGCTTAACAATCTTGAAATGGGACAGGCATTTGAGATTGTTATAAGCCGCATTTTTTGTTGATCATTCAGGTTTCCGGTGAAAGAAAGTTCGCAAAAGAAAGTGGTAATCGCTGAAGCAGAGCTGTCAGATTTGGACATACTCACAGTGATTGAAATCTGGCCTATATCCCAGCTTTTGCGGTTTGCATACATGCGCAAGGTGATTGCCTTGCAGGATGCCAGCGACATACATAGATAGTCTGCCGGAGATGGAGCTGCATTTTTCCCTCCCACCGATAGTGGCTCATCACTAAGCAGTGAAAAAGAGCCCGTTTTTATATCGGTGGCGTAAATTCCACCGTCATTAATTGCCTTTGCACTTGCTATAATCTTCATTGTTTTAGACAATATCTTTAGTTTTTATTCATTAGTTTTTAACCATACATCCTCGAATTCGGCCGGATGACGGTTAAATTGTGCATGAACAAAAGGACACAAAGGGATTATCTTCATTGAATGTTTTCTGGCATATTCTACAAGTGTGCTAAGTAATTTTTTAGCGAGTCCTTTCCCTTCTGCCTGAGGAAATACTTCGGTATGGTAAACAGTGATGGTTTGATTTTCAATACTTAGTACCATTTCTGCCGAAAGGGCATCATTTTCTGAAATGGTAAAGGCGCCAAAGCCTTTCTCGTTGAGATTTAATTTAACTTCATCATTCATAGTATAGCTGTTAGTGCAGTAATTGTTTTTTTATACAGCAAACATCCTCGATTTGAGGTTAAATGGAAATATCCTATGTTAAGAAAGCAATATTTAAAGTGCTGAATGAAATCGTCTGAATTACGATTTGGGAATTACCATTTTACGAGTGTTTGCTGCATTTTCATATGCGCCTAGTTTCCTTACTCAAATCGTTTTTTATTCTAAAAAAAATCAGGCTGCCAAACAATTCCAAACTTTGCTATCTGATTCCGTCGCCTTAAGCAACTCTGGTAAATGTTGAATCACTATGAATTACTTTCCTGGTGTTTGCAAAGGCAAAAAAAGTAAGAATGTTTGTTACAACATTCCCACTTATTTGATGGTTAAAATGTAGTTAACCATTTCTTCTGCTTCCGGAATAGACAAGGTTGGATGCGGCGTCATTGGAGTTTGCCCCCAATTGCCTGAACCGCCTTTTATAATTTTATCGGCAAGCATACTTACATTTTCCGGGGTGTTAGGGTATTTTTTTGCTACCTCAACATATGCGGGCCCTATAAGTTTTTCGCGTTCTTTATGGCAAGTAAGGCAGTCATAAGTAGCAATTAATTGAGCTCCTTTTGGGGTAGCGTTTTCGGCTGGGCTGCTTTCTGATGTTTCCTGCTCAGTAGTCTTACTTTCCTTTTTTTCAGGACTTGAGCAAGATGCTACAGCTAATGCAAATGCAAGAATTAAGTACTGCGGTTTCATGGATATATTGTTTAAGCTTTTAATTAACTATAATAAGGGAACTGTTCTTTCGGTTTTATTTATCCTTTATAATAAGGTAGCGTATCCAAAGAAAATCAAATAAATCTTATCTGCAAATTTTGGTTTAAACTGCGTTGTCTTTCTCTGAGAGGCGAAAAGAATAATTCTTTAAAAAAACGAGTCGACAGTAGCAAAGCTGTCGGGTCCGGATTCATTGTCAGGCATTTTTTTATCTTAAAAGAGCCTCAGAAATTGTATTATTGAAGATGCGCCTGACGGTGACTTTTACAAACGGTATACAGTACTCGCCCTCAAATTGCAAAAGCGGCAGGAGTTAAACCAAGATCAACTTAAATAATGATGAGCAGTAAATTATCCTTTTCGAATATCAGCACCTTCATTATGGCAGGATTTGCTGTACTTATGTTATTTAATTCGGATGCGAAAAGTTGGGCAATACAAGGATTGATGTCCGTCGGTTTTTTTCAGCCCTCTTTAGAACCACCAACCATTTCAAGTAATACTTCTACTGAAATAGCATTCAAAGACGGAAATGGGAAGATAGTTAGGCTATCCGAATTAAAAGGCAAAGTAGTATTCATCAATTTCTGGGCTACCTGGTGCCCTCCCTGCCGGGCGGAAATGCCTTCTATTAGCAGGCTTTCAGAGGAGCTAAAAGAAAACAAGGATGTTGTATTCTTAATGGTAGACGTAGATAGCGACTATAAAAAAGCAAAAAAATTTATAGATAATAAGAACTATGCTCTACCGGTATATGTACCGGCTAGCTCTATCCCCGAAACCTTACTGGACGGAACTATTCCAACTACTTTGATATTTGACAAGGAAGGAAATCTTGTTGTTAAACATACAGGTGCCGGGAATTTTTCGAGTAAAGAAGTAAAAGAATATTTAACCAAACTTAGTCAGTAAAAGCAATATTTTTTTAAGGAAACGCTGTTCAGAAGAAGACTGAGGTTTTTATTACCCTACGTTTCTGGTAAAACATCTCTCCTTAAAAAATTTTTAAAAACAGTTCTAAATACTAATATTTTTAGCATTATTTTTGTTCCGTAAAAGGTATGGAACAGGATAATTTAAAAAGGGAGATGATCAGTGAGTTGCAAAAGAAAATACTTCTTATGCAAGGGTTCAAACCAGTTCCTGTTGGCGCCAGAAGCCTGCATCTGGGGCCTATTGAAGCAGCTTTTCCTAATTCTGTTTTTCCAACCGGAGCTATTCACGAATTTTTAGGCGAAGCTTCAGAACATGCAGCAGCGTGTACTGGCTTTATTAGTGGCATATTAAGCGCCCTTATGCAAAATGGAGGTGCTTGCCTTTGGATCAGCAAAACAAGAAAGCTTTTTCCTGCAGCATTAAAGCTTTTTGGCGTAGAGCCTTGCCAAATAATTTTCATTGACCTGCAATCTGAAAAAGATGTGTTATGGGTAATGGAAGAAGCCCTGAAATGCAAAGGGCTTGCTGCTGTTGTAGCTGAAGTAAGGGAAATAAGCTTTGCACAATCGCAGCGCTTGCAGCTCGCGTTAGAAAAAACTAAAGTAACAGGCTTTGTATTAAGAACAGATGCAAACAAGATAAATACTACAGCTTGTGTGGCCCGCTGGAGAATTATTCCTTTAGCAAGCAAGTTGGAGGAAGGTATGCCTGGAATCGGTTTTCCGCGCTGGCGTGTGGACTTATTGCGTGTTAGAAACGGCAACCCTGGCTCATGGAATATAGAGTGGTCGGGTGATGGCTTTATCACTATTGCTGAAAGCCATACCGAGCAGGTATTGTCTGCAAAATGGCGAAAAATCGGATAATATGCAGCGGCGCTTCCTTTCCATATGGTTTCGCTATTTAACTACCGACTGGCAGGTTATCCGCCGGCCAGAATTAGCTGAGCTGCCTTTTGCTTTTGCCATCCCAGAACGGGGCCGAAAGGTTATTACCGCAGTAAATGTATTAGGCGAGGCTGAAGGAATAACTGTGAGAATGCCAGTGGCAGATGCCAAAGCCCTTGTGCCTGGACTGGTGGTATTGGATGAAAAACCTGGACGTAATACCAAGTTACTAAAAGGGCTGGGCGAATGGTGCATACGATACACGCCTATTGTTTCAGTTAACCCTCCAGATGGCTTAATTCTCGACCTAAGCGGCTGCGCTCACCTTTGGGGTGGTGAAACAGCTTACCTCAATGAAATTGTAACCCGACTTAAAAGCAAGGGATATAATGTACGTGCAGCCATAGCAGATACAATTGGAACTGCATGGGCGGTTGCCCGTTTCGGGAAAATCAAGTCAATTATTGAAAGTGGTGGGCAGGCGGCAGCCCTGCTGCCTCTGCCTCCGGCAGCCTTGCGGCTTGAAACTGCTGTATTGCAACGTATGCATAAGCTAGGGCTATGCCGGGTGGAAAATTTTATAGGCATGCCCCGCCCTACCCTGCGCAGGCGCTTTGGCGAAGGATTGCTTCAAAGATTAAACCAGGCTTTAGGCCAGGAAGAAGAATATATGCAGCCCATTCAGGTTCCCGCTCCCTACCAGGAACGCCTGCCTTGTTTGGAGCCTATTCGCACTGCAACCGGAATTGAAATTGCTATTAAGCGTCTTCTAGAATCGCTTTGCGAACGCTTAATGAAAGAAGGTAAAGGTATGCGGGCTGCTATTTTGCAATGCTTTCGGGTAGATGGTAAGATAGAGCAAGTAGAAATTGGAACCAACCGGGCATCGCACCACACCAGTCATTTATTCAAATTATTTGAACTTAAAATACGGGGAATACGGCCAGGCTTGGGTATTGAACTTTTTATACTGGAAGCTACGCAAATTGAAGACGCTCCTATGGTGCAGGAAGCTTTATGGGCAGGAAGCCTGGATATGGAAGGGACAGAGCTTGCTGAATTACTGGACCGGCTTGCAGTAAAAGTTGGTGCTGGTGCTATTCGCCGTTACCTGCCGGATGAACATTACTGGCCCGAAAGGTCTATAAAGCTTGCGGCATCGCTCACAGAAAAACCAACCAGCCTTTGGCGCACCGACAAGCCGCGACCCACCTTGCTTTTAAGCCACCCCGTCGCTATTGATGTAAGTGCACCCGTTCCTGATTATCCTCCCATGTCATTCAGGTATCTGGGTAAAGCCCATTATATAAAAAAGGCAGACGGTCCGGAACGGATTGAGCGCGAATGGTGGCTTGATGCCGGAGAGCATCGGGATTACTACCAGGTAGAAGATGAAGATGGACAGCGTTACTGGCTTTTTCGGCTAGGCCACTACAAAGGCGACATGTCCAGCCAATGGTTTTTGCATGGATTTTTTGCCTGATGGAGGGAAGATATATGAGTTATACAGAATTACAGGTAACCACAAACTTTAGTTTTTTACGAGGTGCTTCACACCCGGAAGAACTAGTAGAACAGGCTCTTGCTTACGGCTACACTAAAATTGCTATTACAGACCGTAATACACTGGCCGGAATTGTTCGCGCACATACTGCGGCAAAAGGCAAAGATTTTAAAATTATTCCGGCCTGCAGGTTAGACCTACTCGATGGGCCTTCCCTTTTGGCTTTTCCTACAAATATAGATGCCTACGGCAGGCTTTCAGCTTTACTTTCTACCGGAAACCTGCGTGCCGAAAAAGGCGAATGCAACCTTTATAAATCCGATGTATATCAATATGCGGAAGGAATTATCTTTATAGCATTGCCCCCTGCCGCACTTAACAAAAACTTCAGTTTTGATGCGACATTTGAGCCGCAGTTAAAAGAATACAGGGATATATTGGGTAACCGGCTGTACCTAGCTGCAAGTCGCTCTTACCATGGCGATGATACAAAAAAGTTATATCGTATTTCGCAGTTAGCAGAAAAACTGGATGTGCCCATGGTAGCTACAAATGATGTGCATTACCATGAACCAGGCCGCCGCCAATTGCAGGATGTCCTTACCTGCGTAAGAGAAAAATGCAACATTTACACGGCAGGTTTCAGGCTTCACCAGAATGCCGAAAGGTTTCTTAAACCTATTGATGAAATGCAGCGCTTATTTAGGCAGTATCCTGATGCAATTAAACGTACGCAGGAAATTGCAGAAGCCTGCCAATTCTCTCTAAATGAATTAAAATATGTTTACCCTGAAGAAATTATCAGCGAAGGCCGAACACCGCAAGAAGAACTGGAATTTCTTTCCTGGCAAGGAGCGAAAGACCGCTATGGGGAGCAAATTCCTGAAAAAGTAATCAAATCAATAAATCACGAGCTGGCTTTTATAGAAGAGAAGAACTATGCCTCATATTTCCTTACAGTTTATGACATTGTTCGTTTTGCAAAACGGCAGGAGATTTTATGCCAGGGCCGGGGTTCTGCTGCAAATTCAACGGTTTGCTTTTGTCTTGGAATCACTTCTGTTGACCCCACTAAGTTTGAGCTTTTATTCGAACGGTTTATTTCTTCAGCTAGGAATGAGCCACCGGACATTGATGTGGATTTTGAGCACGAACGCCGTGAGGAAGTGATTCAATATATCTATAACAAATATGGGCGAAACAGGGCCGCCATTGTAGCAACCGTAACTCAGCAACATCAAAAAGGCGCTATCCGGGATGTAGGAAAAGCGATGGGATTATCTGTAGATACGGTCAACCGGCTTTCGGCAGCTATTTGGGAATTTACTGATGAATGGTTTGAAGAAAATCGGCTTCTGGAACAAGGCTTAAATCCTAATGACCCTCACCTGCGCAAAGTTTTAGAACTAACTGCCCAAATGATTGGTTTTCCCCGGCAACTGGGGCAACATACTGGTGGCTTCGTCATCACTCAGGGCAAACTCAGCGATTTATGCCCTATACTGAATGCCCGAATGGAAAACCGCACCAATATAGAATGGAACAAAGATGATATTGATGCGCTGGGTTTCCTCAAGGTTGATGTGCTGGCTCTGGGAATGCTTACTTGCATTCGTAAAGCTTTTGATCTGGCGAAGCAACACTATGATATGCATTTGACACTGGCCAACATCCCTCCGGATGATGCCGAGGTGTATAAAATGATTAGCCGGGCAGACACAATTGGCGTATTTCAGATTGAAAGCCGTGCCCAGCAAACCATGCTTCCCCGCTTAAAACCTGATTGTTTTTACGACCTGGTTATTGAAGTAGCCATAGTACGTCCAGGCCCTATTCAGGGAGATATGGTGCACCCTTACTTGCGTAGGCGTAACGGCGAAGAGCATCCTGAATATCCATCTCAAGAACTTGAAAACATTTTAAAAAGGACATTAGGAGTACCGCTATTCCAGGAACAAGCTATGCAAATTGCAATTGTAGGTGCGGGCTTCAGTCCTGATGAAGCTGATGAACTACGGCGAAGTATGGCAACTTTTAAAGCGAAAGGTGTGGTAAGCAAGTTTGAGAAGAAATTGATTGAGGGTATGATAGCCAATAATTATACCGAAGAGTTTGCCAAGCGTGTTTTTAAACAATTGGAAGGCTTTGGAAGCTATGGTTTTCCCGAAAGCCATGCAGTTAGTTTCGCCTTGTTGGTATATGTATCATCATGGATTAAATGCCATTACCCTGATGTGTTTGCTGCTGCCTTGCTAAACAGTATGCCTATGGGTTTTTATCAGCCTGCCCAAATTGTAATTGACGCCCAAAAACACGGAGTTGAAGTAAGGCCTGTAGATATAAATTACTCCCAATGGGATAATATTTTTGAAGCTAAAGCAGGTAAGTACTATGCCCTTCGCTTGGGTTTCAGGCAAATTAAAGGCATGCGGGAAGAGGATATAGCTGTACTACTTGCGGGGCGGCAAAAGGCTTATGCCAGTATCGTGGCTCTGCGAAATGCTGGAGTGCCTGAAGCTGCATTGGAAAGGCTGGCTGATGCAGATGCTTTCCGTTCACTCGGACTTGACAGAAGGCAGGCTTTATGGGAAGTATCCGCATTGAACGACAGGCCTATTGCTTTATTTGAAGGCCAGCCTTCCCCGGGTATTCCCGAAACACAGATTAGCCTCCCTTTAATGACCACAGCCGAACATGTGGTGCAAGATTATGCCAGCACTGCCCTTTCTTTAAAAGCTCATCCGGTAAGCTTTGTAAGGGAAAAACTTCGCTTGTTGAAAGTGACATCTGCAACTAGCCTTGCCTCGTTAAAAGATGGGGATCAGGTAAAAGTAGCAGGCCTGGTACTGGTACGGCAGCGCCCGGGAACAGCTGGTGGTGTTTGTTTTATTACAATTGAAGATGAAACAGGCTTTTCGAACCTGGTTGTATTCCAGAACCTTTTTGATAAATACCGGAAAGAGATCCTAGGAGCTAAATTATTAATGGCTGAAGGAAAGCTGCAGCGGGAAGGCGATGTTATTCATGTAATTGTAAAGAGATGCTTCAATCTTTCTTCATTGCTGAATGGGCTGGCTAATAAGGAAGGGTTATCTCAAGAAAACGGCAACAATTTGTTTCCTGCAGAGAACAAGAGAGCTCAGGTAAGAGAAAGTGCGCAGGGCGGAAATTCTTTTCCTACTGCCCGGAATTTTAAGTAGTTTTCTCTGCAGTTTTTCGGCCGCATACACAAACGATTTCACAATGCATACGCAGATAGAGCGTGCAATGTTAATTAGCTGTTCCTTTCATCTGAACCACGTTGTTAAATTTCATTTTATTGTTAGCATTAATGGCGAAAGGACTTAGTTTTGTATTACCATGAAAAACGTCCTAACCTTTGTTCTAAGTGTTTTTGCACTATTTGTTTCCTGCAAAAAAGATAAAGCAGAAGAAAGCCATTCACAAATCTTTACTGCTAAAGAACGCAGAATCAAAAGCTTTGTAAAGGTTTATACCAAAGATGGTGAAGTTACAGATCAGAAACTTCTGAGCAGTTTTCTGGCGAAGGATTATGAAGACTTTTTTCGTGAAAGCCCAGGAATTATGAAAGCCGAGTCAGATACTATTATTTATCTTTCTGCTGATTCTGTAAAAATCGTATTGGATGGCCATAGTTCTCTAAGTAACACCCCGGCATCTAATAACATTAAATCATCTCAGATTTATAAAATAAAAAAGGAAGGCAGTTATTCTTTTTATTCCGATTCCAAATATTTGCGCCTGTTAACCTCAGTCCCTGACTCTGTATTTAACAAAGGTGCAGAGCGTTTTTTTAAACACAAACCGTTCAAATTAGAACAGCCGCCCATTTTTGGTATGCCAGATTTAATATATTATTATCCATTTGTGGTGTTTGAATCGGCGCATGAACTGAAGTTTCCATTTGTTAATCTTAAGCTTACTCAAGCACGAACAGTTAATAATTTTACTTACAGTAATGAAGTGGCTTTAAGCGTAAATAATGAGTTTAACGCAGCAATATTGGGCACCCTGCATGTTGGTGATACACTCGCTGTTCAAACTTCCGAATTGATTTTTGAGAGAAAATAATCAAAGCAGTTCGGGATTTAAGTCACAACGCATCCCGAACTGTAGATAATAAGCCTGCTTTACCCCGTCAAAAATTAACCACCGCTCCCCCATCAACAGGCAACACTACCCCGGTAATATATCTCGCAGCTGGCGAAGCCAGAAATACAGCGGCATTCCCTATATCCTCGGGCGAACCAAAACCAGGTAAAGCAATCCGGTTACGTATTTTCTCCTGCCTTGCTGGGTCGGCGCTGATTGCATTCAGGAACATCGGCGATTCTATCCAGCCAGGGGCGATTGTATTAATCCTGACATTAAATTTAGAGTACTCTGTTACCAGATTTTTCATCAGGCCTGTGAGGGCAGCCTTAGAAGTGCCATAGGCCACAACCCTATCAATTCCAAAAATACCCGCCATCGAACCAATCAGAATAATAGAACCACTTTGCTGTGCAATCATCTGTTTAGCGCATTCGCGTGTAAGTGCAAATACCGACAGAAGATTTGTTTGGAGAATCGCCTCGAATTCATCATCAGTAGTTTCCTGGGCAAACTTTTTCAAATGCACGCCGGCATTATTCACCAAAATATTTATACTCCCGTGTTCCTGGGTTATTTGCTTTATCATCGCCGGAATCTCAGCCTTTCGGGTAACATCAAACACAATATAAGCCGCCTGCTCCCCAAGAACAGCCACTGCATCTTTCAACACATCCTCTCTCCTTCCGGTAATTACTACCCGGGCACCAGCAGCAACCAAAGCTTTACTAATACCGAAACCAATCCCAGTTCCTCCGCCAGTTACCAAGGCCACCTTCCCTGTCAGTGTAAAAGCAGTTAAACTCATACAGGAATCTCCTTTAAGCAATCATCAATAAAATTAAAACCCCATCCAGCGCCCTCGTGAGGAAAAGCATAACCATCTTTTACAAGCATTGGCTTATCGATCAGCGGGTCGATCCAGTCGAAAGATTCCACTCCTAATCCGTTAGGTATAGAACACACCAATGGAATATCGTAGTCCTTATAATAATGCGGCAAAACCGGGATATGGTAACTATTGGCTAAAGCCGCACTCTCCCGCCATGCTTCAACGCTACCAATACGCAACAGGTCTGGTTGCCAGATATCGATGGCTTTTCGTTGTAACAGCTGTATCAAAGGCAGGCTGTCGTATTCACGTTCTCCCATAGCCAATGAAATGCCCGTTTGCTGTTTAAGCGATTGGTAACCGTCGAAATTTTGATGATGCAAAGGTTCCTCGAACCAAAAAATATCGAGCTCATGTGCCGCCTTTGCCAATTGAATTGCCGCAGGTAAAGTCATTCCCTGATTGGCATCCATCATAATATTTACTTCATTACCCACAGCCTGACGCACCAGCTTTAAGCGTTCAAAGTCAGTCTTCCATTTTGGTGATCCCACTTTGATTTTAACAGCCTTAAAGCCTCTGTTAACATAGCCTGAAACCTCCTCAATCAGTTCATCTACCGAGTAAGAAATCCAGCCACCGCTTCCATAAATAGAACATTTATCGCGATAGGTACCAAGAAGCTTCCCTACCGGCTGATCTAAATATTTACCCCAGGCATCCCACATGGCAATGTTAATGCCTGCCTGCGCCCAACGGTTAATCCCCTGGTTGCCAAAATACTCCGACAAGTCATCCAGTTTTTTAAACACCTTCCCTGTTTCGTTGGCAGCATAGCCTTTTATATGCGGCAGCAGATCCTTAAATGCTCCCCTTATCGCATCGGGCGAATACTGGAAGGACAACAAATAAGATTCACCAACAATGCCGTTTTCCAGCCGCAAGCGTAAAACCAGGAAAGAGATTTCATGAAGTGTATGGGTAGCGTCGGCGATAGGCTTTTTCAGTGCCGCCGTGGCTTTATATAGGGTATAATCCCGGAGAGTAATAGCAGAACTCATTTTAAACTTTTTTCAAAGGTATCTGCACTTTTCGGATGATTGAAGCCTATTTTGGCTAAATTACCGCCATTTAGTTCCCAGCGCAGTGCAAAGAAAAAAGGTATTCGTTCATTTAGATTCCAGCCGAGGCTACAGCCGCGACCTGCTGCGCGGTATTTATGCCTACAACAATAGTGTATCGCATTGGGATATCATTTTCGAACCTGCTTATTTCCTAAAAAATGACAAGCGGCGAAACGACCTAAGTATTATCGAACAGGTGAAACCAGACGGATGCATCCTGGAATTTGCCGAAAATGTGTCTGATCTTATTAAAATGGATATTCCCATTGTCCAGGTAACATCAGTAAATCATGTAAAAAACATGCCGTATGTGAAAGGGAATTACGCCTCGGACGCCCGGATTGCAGCGGAGTACTTTTTGCGCAAAGGATTTAAAACACTCGCCTTCTTTGGGATCCAGGGACTAGAGTGGTCTGAAGACCGGGGAAGCAATTTCCAAGAACTGGTACAGGCTGCCGGAGCCGATTGTTACCAATATTTATTGAAAGGAAATAAGGCAGATGTGCTATCGCACAATTTTGATGGACTGGCAACATGGCTAAAACAATTGCCTAAGCCTGCCGGAATTTTATGTTGCAATGATGACTTTGGACAGATATTGATTAATTCATGTTCGACTGCCGGCATCAAAGTACCGCACGAGATTGCCGTTCTGGGAATTGACAACGACGAATTATTGTGCAACATCACATATCCTAACCTCTCCAGCATAGCCCGTAATCATATAAAAACCGCACACACCATTTGCATGAGGTTGAATAAGATGATGGATGGACACGCTGATACAGAAGGCATAATTTACACTGAAGCCCTGGAGGTAATCGAACGGACGTCAACAGATACAGTTGCCGCACAAGACCCGGATGTCTCCAAAGCCGCAATTTTTATTTCCAGTAACCTACACATGTCGTTAAACGCAGCCACAATTGCAGAGCATACCGGAATCTCAATAAAAATCTTAAACAAAAAATTTAAAGCAGCCAGCGGCCACAGTGTTGCACAAGAAATACAGCTACGAAAACTTGCCCGCTTTAAGCAATTACTCAGTACCAACCTTAGCGTGAAGCAAATTGCACTCGAACTGGGCTTCTCCGATATTAGCCATATCAGCAGATGGTTTGCCAATCTTGAAGGCATTACGCCAATGGAATGGAAAAGGACGTATGTATCTTAAGGCAAATGTATTGTAGGCAGACTGCGTCACTACCAATTCGCCTGTTTATTTGGGCGAAAAGGTAGAGGAGCAACCACTGATTTACTTACCCGCTTTTTTTACTTTTACGGCATTTAGGCCTTTTTGTCCCTTTTCGGTTTCAAAGGTCACTTTGTCGCCCTCTTTAATTGGATCCGTTAGTCCGTTGATATGGACAAAAATGCTTTCCTGTGTTTGCAAATCCTTAATAAATCCATAACCCTTAGATTCATTAAACATAGTTACCGTGCCGTTTCTAATAATGTCTTGTACTTCAGCTTCTTGTCTTGTAACTCCAATTTGTATGTCTTCGGAATTAATTTTTTTCCTTTTGTTGATATCAGGAGGAGTTGACGAAATATTTCCGTTCTCATCAACATATGCAAACATTTCTTCTAAGCTTTTTCCCTTATCAGAGTTAGCTTTACGGTCTTGTGCTTTTTCCTTTTTATCCTGATGCTTTTTTAATCTTTTTTTCTCTTTTTCTTTCTTGCTGAATGTTTCTGTTGATCTTGCCATAGTTTTAAATTATGCATACGTTACCATGCCTGGTTCTAATTTTATTCTCTTTTTTAAAGGCAAAAAATATGCCTGATTAATTATTTCTTACTCTTATTTAGTATCTGATAAATGTCTAACCTCCGATCGATCAGATTTCTTACTGCACCAAAGTTGTGAAGCTCTCTTAAGAGGTCGACATCAACATCCGCAATAAGGGTTGTTTCCGTATTGGGAGTAGCCTCTGCTTTAATTCCATTACTTGGAAATGCAAAATCAGAAGGGGTAAAAACTGCTGACTGCGCATATTGGATATCCATGTTATGTACCTTCGGAAGATTGCCAACGCTGCCGGCTATTGCTACGTAACATTCATTCTCTATTGCTCTTGCCTGAGCACAATTCCGTACACGGGTGTACCCATTCTGCGTATCGGTGAGGAAAGGTACAAAAAGTATCTGCATTCCCTGTTCTGCCAAAAGCCGGGGAAGTTCGGGGAATTCAACATCATAACATATTACAATGCCGATTTTTCCACAGTCTGTATCAAAGGTAGTAATTGAGTTACCACCTACCATACCCCAGGCACTTCTTTCTGATGGTGTAATATGTATTTTGCGATACATCTCATGCGAACCATCCCTTCTGCAAAGATAACCAATATTTTGTAAGGCTCCATTTTCAAGATAAGGCATACTGCCGGTGATGATATTGATATTGTAACTTATCGCGTACTCTATAAATTTATTCCTTAACGGGATTGTGTAATTTGCAATTTCCCTCATTGCTTCTGCTCCGCTTAAATGATTATATGCAGTCATTAATGGAGCATTGAATAGTTCGGGAAACAAAATAAAATCGCTCTGGTAATCACTTACTACATCAACAAAAAACTCGATTTGTTCAGACAGGGAATCCAGATTGGGAAAAGGACGCATTTGCCACTGTACCAATCCCAACCGAATTACGGATTTTTTAGAGTTGATATTCCTGGCCTCTTCGTTGTAATAGATATTATTCCATTCCAAAAGAGATGCATACTCCAATGACTGAGTGTCCCCAGGCAAATACCCTTTTAAAATCTTTTTAACGTGGAAGTCATTAGCTAATTGAAACGATAAGGTGGGATCGTGTATCTCCTTGCCTTTAACTTTTTGAAGGTATTCCTTAGGCGTTAGCTGTTCGGCATAATCTTTATATTTAGGAATACGGCCTCCTGCTACTATCGCCCTTAAATTATGCCTTTCGCAGATCTCCTTTCGGGCATCGTAAAGCCGCCTTCCAATCCTCATTCCACGGTATTCTGGATGTACAAAAAAATCAATACCGTATAAAACATCACCCATTGGGTCATGAGTGGAAAATGTATAGTTTCCGGTGATTTGAGCATACGTATGCTTATCGCCAAATTTATTATAGTCCACAATGAGCGACAGGGCGCATCCAGCAATTGCGCCGTTAACTAATATACATATCTGGCCTTCTGGAAATATTTCCACCAGTTTATTTATATGTTTTTCACCCCAAAACGAAGCACCTTCCCATTCGGAATATGCTTCTATCATAGACGCTTTTAACCCAAGATAATCATCTTTAGTAAGTGTCCTTAGTTCTATTTTTAAATCCTCGCTCTTTAAATCTTTCTCCATAATAATAAATCGGCCTGCATAAAGGGAATCGCTTTAATTATTAACCGTTTATGCCGGTCTTTCGTTTTCTAAACTTCATGCTTAAAACAGGAAGAAATAAAAATGAATAAAACAAAAAAGCATTCCCCTTAAATAGGAGAATGCTTCACGATTAAACTATATAGTGTTTTAGTCTATTGTTACCTTTACCGCGTTTAGGCCCTTACGGCCTTGTTCTACCTCATACTGAACACTATCGTTTTCACGAATGTTATCAATAAGGCCAGAAGAATGAACAAAGATTTCGCTTTCACCGTTACTTGGTGTAATAAATCCGAAACCCTTAGTTTCATTGAAAAATTTTACTGTTCCTTTTTGCATTATATTTTATATTATTCTATAAAGATAGTATATTTTTTTAACTATCCAACTAAAAGTCTTAACTATTTCTATTTATACAGATTTACACGCTGTGTTAAACTTATCCCCATGACACGAAGTTTAGTACGTAAGGGAACCTTTCTAACCCACCTCATGCTGATTCATTTCAGCAACTCATCATACATTCGCATAATGCAAGTGGATTCCCGAAATAAATCGGATTGATGGTGCGGGTTAGGATTGCAGTACTCGGAACCAAAATGTCATTAACGATTCCGGTGGTTTGAAAAAAAACAGGAACTGTCTCTGACATACAGTTTTAGAGTGCAACAATAATCAAATCAAAACTCTGCAGGAACTGTAAATGCAAGCCGTTCCTTTGTTTTTGGGTGGTCGAATTCTAAATATTCTGCGTGAAGAAATAAACGTTCACTTTTATTGCCATACAGGTCATCTCCGGAAATAGGAGTATTCAATCCAGATGGATGCGCTGCATGTACCCTGAGCTGGTGGCTACGGCCGGTGATCGGGTAAAAATGTACGTGGGTTTTGCCATTCAGCTTTTTTTGTACCTCATATCTGGTTTGTGCCGGCCGTCCATATTCATAACAAACCATTTGCTGTGGCCGGTTGTCCAGGTCTACTCGCAATGGAAGGTCAATAATACCGCTCTCCTGCTCTATAATACCGTCCAAAACGGCAAGGTATCTTTTAGTAACTGTTCTTTTAACAAATTGCTTTTGGAGGTGAACATAGCTTTCGTGATTCTTGGCTGCCAGAATAATACCAGAAGTACTTTGATCCAAGCGGTGTACAAGTATAGCCTCTGCATATAGTTTTTTAATGCGGGTTTGGACGGAATCACTTACATACCTACCCGGAACAGACAAGAATTCCGCAGGCTTATCGATCACAACGAGATCATTATCCTCAAAAACAATGGTAATTTCCTTACCATCGGCAGGGTTCCTTTCAAGAGGATTATCCTCAATAGCTAAGCCCTCCAGCATGAAACCTAAAATGGGGACACACTTGGTTCTGCAGGCTGGGTAGAACTCTCCATGTTTACGTATTTCCGACTTTGGCGAAGCTCCCCACCAAAACTCAGCCATGGTAAGCGGTGTAAGATTATGCTTGTACGCATATTGCAAAAGCTTAGGTGCCGCACATTCCCCAGCCCCTGCCGGAGGCGCCAGATTTAGCTCCTCGGTGAAAATAGTAAGCAAACTTTTTTGATCCTTTTTTGCATTTAAAAATCTATAATTTTCAAAAAGCTGCTGTTGCAATTTTACGGAACGGTTCTTTCGCTCATCTTTCAATTGCTCTATTTTAAATTCGTAGGGCTGGATATTTTTCTGGATTTTCTCAAGCTTTTCCTGCCATGACTTCAACAGGATTCTTAAATCGTATTGCTGTTTTAGGCTTTCATGTTTTAAATCCTCCAGCAGAGCCTCAAATTCTTCTGCCGATAAGCGATGCTGTTCTTCCTTTCTTCGCTGTTTACGCTCTTTTTTCCCAATCCTGAGCCTGCTTTTCAAGGCTTCAATTTCCTTATCTGCAAGATCTTTGGTGTTTTCTAGTTTTGATTTTAAGGATAAAAAAGCTTCGTCCTGTTCAAGGTCATCAAGGCTGTCATTTATGGAGAAGATACTTTTTACTTCTTTCTGGTATATGCCGTCTTCCTGAAAAACATCATACACCGGAGGTACAAAATACGGATGTTGTTTGCCCTGGGCTAATTTTCCGGAATATGCAGCCAAAAATCCCAAGTTATTGTCAGGTGTTTTAACCACAAGCACTCCAAACATTTTTCCAATAACCATTCCTTCATGTTCCGGGTCGATACCAAAATTATGCTCGTTATCGTAAGAGAGTTCTAAGAATTCCTGTACCTGTAATGCTGCCTTTTTTGCTAAAGGATGGGCATCATAACAAAAGGGGTAAGTGAATTTATCAGGCAATGCCTCTTTTGACACATTCTCATTAAAAATATGAAAAGCATTTGCTCCTGCCGGCACGTATTCCATAGCCGCAAAATTACTGGCTTTGGGGAGATAAGAGGAATGTTAGTTGTAAAAATGATGGTGTAGCTCTTATCCATTCTTAAATTCCGTTGGTTGAAACCCAGTATCATTTTTGGTTAAGAATTTTGATTGCGGAATTTATAACGGCCTTTTTTCTACAGGCATTAACCCCGATGGGATTGCTGTCCTTAACTAAATGACGTTCTCAGTGTACAATAGTCTATTAAATCCCTCCTGATAAGCTAAACCATGGAGGCTAAGCAAGTATTTTGCTTATTTTTGCAACCAGGTTTACACATATACAGCATGTCGCTTAACTCTACAAGGCTCAATAAATATATTAGTGAAAGTGGTATTTGTTCCCGAAGGGAAGCCGATCGGTTTATTGAAAATGGGAATGTTTTCATTAATGGCAAAAAAGCAAAAATTGGCGATCAGGTCTTTCCGGGCGACCGTGTAAAGGTTAATGGCAATGAAATTGAACCCAAAGAAGAAGAAGATTTGGTATTAATTGCCTTTAATAAACCTGTTGGAATTACCAGTACTACCGAAGCCAATGTTAAAAGCAATATTGTTGACTACGTAAACCATAGCGACCGCATCTTCCCTATTGGCCGTTTAGACAAGGATTCGCAGGGGCTAATCTTCTTAACCAATAACGGCGACATTGTAAATAAGATTTTAAGGGCTGGAAATAAACACGAAAAGGAATACATCGTAACGGTGGATAAGCCGGTTACCGAAGAGTTTATTACTGCCATGGCTACCGGCGTTCCAATTTTAGGTGTAATGACCAAAAAGTGTAAAGTAAGCAAGGAAGGCCCGTTCTCATTTAAAATCATTCTCGTTCAGGGAATGAACCGCCAGATACGAAGAATGTGCGAATACTTTGGCTACGAAGTAACCAAGCTGGAGCGCACCCGCATCATGAATATTACCCTAAAAGGAATTCCGTTAGGCGAATGGCGCGAACTAACGCCCGATGAAACTGCGCAGATTTATCAATCCATAAAAAATTCTTCATCCACGCAGCAGGGCACAAAGGGCAGTTCAGAGAAAAAGGAAAGATTGCAGGGGGAAGTACATAAGCCTAAGAAAAATCCGAATGCTAAACCTGTTTCCGGAAATACTAAAGGCAGAGAAAAGCCCAATTCAAACCCCGACAGAAGGTCATCACGGCCTGCTGGCAAACCTGGAACGGCTAAGAGTAATCGTCCTGCTTCAAAATCAGGGCCCAAAAGAAGAGGCCGTTAGTGCGGGAAAATGTGTACCAATAAATTCCTGCTAAAAATTTGAAAACTGGAAAATGGATTGGTAATGAAATCCTATCGGATGTTAAGCCATCGCGCATCCATATAGGCTTAGTGTAGCCTCATATAACCACGGGTTGCGCCCGTGGTTGGTTAAAGTGGGGCTGACCAAAAAGTCTTCAACTTAATAATGGAGCTCGCTATTGCGGGCTTTATTATTGTGAAAATATTGTATTCCATTTTTCTATCCCCAAACAGCTATTTAGCCGTTTATAAAAAAAAGCTTC
>Ga0307408_100001089_pt1 | contig 20768 bp, 15 predicted proteins | sample 322Cmetagenome_FD_202116 | JGI IMG/M metagenome (GOLD analysis project Ga0307408, IMG submission 202116) | Maize rhizosphere microbial communities from greenhouse at UC Davis, California, United States - 322HYB-C-3 | ecosystem: Host-associated > Plants > Roots > Rhizosphere > Soil | place... | reverse complement strand
ACAGGACATTTTGCTTCGCAAATTGGCCGATTGCCTCACCTGACCCCGACTTTTACTTAAGAAGTTTTTAAGGTTTGCTGAGGGAGTTTTTAGCGCGAACTGCTGGCCATGATGCGCAAGCACCTGCAGCACGAGCGGGACTTCGTGCACCCTGCAATGAATGCGCGCCGCCGCTGTGGGCGGCGCGCGCTTTCAGCACCTGGATCACCTTCACCTTCAACTGTCGGTCTTCATCGGTGAAAACCTGGTGCACATGAACCTGGAAGAGACCGAACACAATGCCGTGCTGTGGGCCTGCTACTCCGACGAGGAACTGCACGCCAGCCACGAACGCATCATCGCCGCGATTCCGCCGCAGGAAATGCAGGCCACCATGCGCTGGATGATTCCCGCCGTGAACCCGGCCGAACGTGCCGGCATGCTGCTGGGCATGCGCGCCGGCGGCGCCGCAGCCGATCGCCGCATGAGCCCCGGCCAGGTCAGGCTTCGATCAACTGCAGTGGGCGCTGGACGCACAGCCGGAAATGTCCGCGCCCCGTTTTCTCGATCCGCACCGGCGCAGCGCGTTCGCACAGGCGCCGCGCCAGCAGCACCAGGCGCGCCTCCAGGTTGTCGCTGACATCAGGCAGGCGCACGCGCTGGTCCAGGCGCAGTTCGCGATTGCTGAAGGCTGTCTTGCCGTGCGCGACAAAATCCTGCAGCAGTGCCCACAGCACCGCTCCTGCCACGCCCTTGATCACGTAGTTTGCCGAAGAAGACCGAATCGTTGTCGGCGAAGTGGCGCACCGCCAGCGGCGGGCCTTGCACGTCGGGCACCGCCTCCACTTCGGGCTCCGGCTCGGGAACCGGCACGTTCTGCATGATATGCATCGCCATCGCCAGCTGGCCGCACAAGGTCACGAGCGCATCTTCATCGTCGTAGGTGAAGCGCAGGTCCTGCGGGCTCTCCACGTACAGCACGCAGATCAGGCGCTCGCAGCCCTGGTTCGGCACCGCGAGCTGGCTGCGCGATTCGGCCAGTTCTGGAAAGGGAATCCCGGTCTGCAGGGCATGTCCCAGCCCGGTGTCTTGCGCCTGCTGACGGATCGCCCGGCTGTAGCTGTATTCCGCCGTCATATGGCTGATGCGGATTGCCGTGCCTTCGCGCGCCGCGACACCAATCACGCCCTGCCCCAGCGCTATTTCGGAGCCCACGCCAGATTGCTCATAACCGTGGCTCGCCACCGTGTACAGGCAGGCCGCCTGCGGGTCGTGCAGCAGCATGGCGTGGCTGATGCCCATCTTCTCGTTCAGGCACGCCATGGTTTCGTCGAACAGTTGCGCCAGGTCGCGGCAGGCCAGCAGGCGCTCGGAGCACAGGCGCAGCGCGGCCAGGGTGTTGCGCGGCGGCGGCGGCGGCGGGGGCGGCGCCACGTCGGGGTCGACGCAGACGATCTCCGTCACGCGGAACACGTCGGAACCAAGCAGCTTGAATACGCCCGTCATGCCGACATGCGAAGCCAGGCCGGCCAGCTTGGCCTTCATGCTTTCGAAGAGCTGGCCGGAAGTCTCGGTACGCAGGTATTGCAGCGCCAGCGAGTATTGGGCGCCGGTATAGGGATTGACCACGGTCAGCCGCGCATTCGGGTTGGCCAGCAGATTGGCGCGCGTCTTGTTGAAGAACTGGTAGGACAGCGCCACGTGGTCGCGGTCCATGTACTGCACTTGCGACAGGTAGGAGGCGTTCGGCATGCCGGCCAGGTCGGCCGTGCCCAGCACTGCGGGAATCACGCCTTCGAAACACTCGCGGATGGTGTCGAGCTTGATCGCGCTCATTCGCCAGCTTCCAGTTTCTTGCCGGCGTTAGGGCCCGGCGTCTGGCTGTACGCTTCGCTCGGGCAGAAGCTCAGCGCCACCAGTTCCTCCGGCGGGCAGGACAACAGGGTGCGCACCATTTTCTCGTGGAAGCCGATCGCGCCCACCTCCGCCACGAAGGCGTCGCGGTAAGCCTCCACCAGTTGCGCATCGTCCGCCTGCAGCGCCGACACGCGCGCATCGCGGCTCTTCAACTGCACGGTGCGGTGGGTGGAGGGCTGGGTAAAGGCCACCGCAATGGCGCCGCTGGCAAAGATATCGCGCTGCACCGCCTGCGACTTGGCTTCCGGCACAAAGACCGTGACACGGCCGCCGTCGTCGCTGACGCGGCAGCCGATGGCGCGCACAAGCTGGGGCATACCGTTGCGATCGCAACTGGCCACGCTGATCGAGACTCCCCCACGCATGAACGCAATTTGTCCGGGATCGATTTTTGCTGCACTCATGACAACATTCTAGCGCAAGGCACTGAGGCCTTGGCAAAAGGAAATCCAGTCTGCTATAATTGCGCGCCTTGGCCTGGTAGCTCAGTTGGTAGAGCAGAGGACTGAAAATCCTTGTGTCGGTGGTTCGATTCCGCCCCGGGCCACCAAGAATAAAAAGTGAAAACGCCGATCCATGCCGATCGGCGTTTTTGTTTTCAGCTCCGGCAACTTGCAACGCCCATTCAGTTCACGCAAGATTGCAGAAAACTTCACGCTGGACCATGCGGTCGCCATCGCGGCGCCAGAATTGACGGCCAGTGGGGTGCTGCATGAACGCCAGGCGGCGCCGGACACGATCGGATCCCGTCACATTCTTGCTGATGATGTAGCGGAACTCGCCTTCCGGGCCAAGAATGACCGTACTGCCGCCCCAGATCGAAAATTCCGGCTGGCCGTCCCTGGCAGTCACGCGGCAATGCTGGATCACTTCCGCCACCAGGTCGAACACCAGCCGCCCCTCCGGTCCCGCGCGGCGCGCCGTGCGGATGGAGGCGACACATGGCAAATCCGGTACGATGCCGTCCTGCGGCCCTGACAGCAAGCCAAACTCAGGCGCCAGTTCCGGTTGCGACACGTAGCTGCCCAGGACTTCCGCCTGGCGCTGCAATTCGAGCGGGCCGGCCGCGCAGGCTGGATCGCCTTCGAAACGCAGCTGCTTGAAGCTCAACTCGAGCAGCGGCGAATGCTGCCGCAACGGAGGCCGCCACAGCAAGGCATCCTCAGTCAGGCTGGCCACGTGGCGCGGATAGATCCCTCGCCTTGCAAATGCCGCAATCAGCGCGTGGCGATAGTCCCACTCATCATCAGGAACCAGTTCGCGATCGGCGGTAAGGAGTGCACGCAGGTATTCGCCGAAGCGCAGGTCCACCGGCGGACAGTAATCGATTGCGCGAATCAGCATCGTCAGGAACTGCCCGGCAAGGCGCGAGCAAATGTGTACCAGGATATCCAGCAGATCCGGGTTCAACTCTCCTTCGGGCAGGATGCCGCTCCCCTGGGTGGCCATGCGTACAAAGCGCGCAGTCTTGCGCCGGTATACCTCGGCAAACGCCTCGAACACCGCCGACAGCAGGACTTCGCCTAAAGCGTGCGCCTCCAGGTTCTCTGCATACCGGGCAGGGCTGCCGTCAACGGCTGCGCTACGGAGCGCGCGGTGGCCAAGGTGCCGGCCAATCTGCCTGGCGATATCCGTAATCGCGGCGGCCCGCTCGGGCATGCCGCGCGCTTCGCGCAGCGCCTGCCGCACCATATCGGAATAAGAAAGCCGGTGGAACAGCGCCACCAGGTCGGAGAACGCCTCATGGAACGCCGCCGTATCGGCACCGCTAGGAACCTGGAAATTGCTGCGCAAGCCATCGAGGATCGCATGCGTCACTTCATGAGCCACGACATCATGCGACAACGCCGCAAAGGTGTAGCCGCCACACGGCGAAAGCTCATAGCCGAACTTCAGCGCCCCTGCAATCTTGTCGTAGCAGGCGTTGGCTCCGGTGAAGGAATGCGGAACCAGGTAAAGCCGCCCGGCGTCCTCGGTACGGCTGAAGCCCCAGGCAATATCGCGTCCCAATGCGCGGCGGAAGGTGCAATACACATTGGTGCATACCGCGTACACCATCTGCTGGTGAAACCTCGGGTCCGACGGCGAGGGATCGTAACCGTGGCGCAGCAAGGCGTAATGGGAATCGAGCTCCGCCGGCAGGTAGGCCTGCCCCGCAGCGTAATCCATCGGATCGACACGGAAACGGAGTCCAACCGGCCCGGGCTCAAGCGCCTCGAACGGCACCTCGATGGTGGCGACCGCGCCGTCCAGGCGCGACGCGTCGGGGTCGATGGTATAGATCCGCAGCGGGCGGCGCCCGGGAGCGCCACCCGCACGCTTCGGCACACGCGGCACCATGCGGGCCACCTGCGTGCCAACGACAAAGCGAGCCTTTTCCACCGGCGCGAACGCCGGCGCGAAGGACTGGTCGCCCATGCCTGCCTACACCAGCGAACCGACGCGGTGCCGACTGTGGCCGGCACCCTGCCCCGCTGCAGGCGCTACGACAGCCACCAGCGGCTCCAGCAGGCCCAATCCTCGCGCATCGGGTGCGCTGTAAAGCTTGGCGTGCTGCGACGGATTGCTGCCGAAGTTGGCGGTGATGCGGTCCGCCAGCTGCTCGTTGCTCAGGCCCGCAACGCCGGTTTCAAAGGCCTTCATGGCGCGCAGGGTAAATTCCCCATGGCCGTTCGACTCCAGCGCCACTTCACTCGAAAGGCATGCCGAGAACACCACTTCGCGCATTGCTTCCAGTCCGCGCGATAACGCCAACGCCCGCGATGCGCCGGCACGCCGCTTCAATGCATAACGCGTGGCCACCTGCGGTGGCAGGACAATGAAGCGCGCGCGCGTCCGTCCACCGCCTCCAGAAGGCGCAACACGGCCGACGCCCATGCGCGTAACGGTGCCTGAATGGCAGCAGTCAAAGAAGCAGGTCAGGTTCACACCTTCCGGCAGGCGGGAAAATATGCGCCCGAGGTCATCGTCGATCAACAGCTCGCCGCTGGCGAAATCCACCGGGCAGATTGCCTCGTCCAGCCCCGGCGTGTCGCCATTCGCTTCATCGCCATCCAGGTCGTCCACCTGCGTGCCGTGTCCGGCAAACTGGAAGACGATCACGTCGCCGCGCTGGCTATTCACAACCAGGCGCTCAAGCCTGTCGATGATGTTGGCGCGCGTGGCCTGCTGGTCCAGCAGTTCCTCGCACTGGAAGCCAAGCTTTTTCAACTGGCCCGACCACATCCTGGCATCGTTGACGCAACCACCAAGCGGGGCTGTCGGATAGTCATTGATGCCGACGCACAGGGCCTTCCTCGGTCCCTCCAACTGTGCCGGCGCGTAGGAAGTAAACGGCTGGGCATCGGTTTGCTGCCACCACAATGCCGCTGCGCGGCTGGCATCCTGGCCGGGATAGGGATCGAGGCCGTCCTGGCCACAAAGGCCGAGCACCCGGCGCGCGATGCTTTCCATGGTGCTGGCGTCGTCGTCGAAGCCGCCATGCGTCGTCGATCGGCTTGCATTGCATCCATCGTGCTCGGAGGTACGCGACCAGACTACGGACGCCGCCCCGGCGTCGCTGCCGATGCCGAACAGTTTCTTCAGGCCCGGATCCTGGCGGATGCTGCGCTCCAGCCCGAGAATCGGGGTTTCGCTTTCCGGCTCCAGCGCATGGTGGATCAGGTAAAGCAGGGATTTCCGGTATATCGCTCCGCAGTTGTCGTCGCGCTCATAGCTGTCCAGCATGGTGTACACCGTCAGGTCGTCCACGCCAAGGCCGGAGCCCACCAAGGGCAGTAGCTGCTGCTTGAAGACATCCGTGCGGACGGCGGGCGCCATCAGGTGCATGCTGCGGAACGCCTGCACACCGAGGTTCAGCGCTTGCGGCACAAAGTGGGAATGGAAGACCGATCCGGCGCTATGGCCGACCGCATGCAGGGTCAGGCGGTCCGGATGCTCGACGCAGAACTGGGCCAGGCGCCTGGCGAGGTAGTAGGCGCCGCCGGGCACGGCGCCTTCGGCATCCGGTGCGCCCAGCACATTGGCGGAACTGGCCTGGCGGGCACTGTGCTTCATTGCGCCCCAGATTTTCTCGCCGCCCAGCTTGCGCGCCAGTCCTTCCAGGATCGGGTCGCTGATCTTGTCGGAAAAGAGATTGCGGGTTCCGGCGATCTGCTGCCGATGGCCTTCGAGGATCTGCTGCAGCGTCTCGCAGAAGCCGGTCTCCCACACGAAGTAAATGGGATACGCGCCGTTCTGCTTCCACCATTGGATATGCAGGCGCGCTTTTTCCAGGCCGGATTCTTCATCGGTCAACCCGCCGTGCGCATACAGTACCAGCGGCAGCGGCTTGCCCGCCGGAGCCGCGGCCAGTGCACGCGGAAGATAGGTATCGAAAATGGCATCCACGTCCTCGGCCGTGCTGCTCCAGTCACCGGTGCGCGAGAACTGGCCGCTGCGCAAGTTGACAATGTGGGGCAGCAGTTCCTGGCGCTGCGCCGGCGTCCAGTTGATGGAGCGCGCTTGCGCCTGCTGCTCGAAGAACTGTTCCTGGTGGCGGGAAAGATGGTACTCGCATGGGCTGGCGTCGTACGGTTCGTGGACGTCGCTGCCAGGACGCGCCAGGTCATGCATCGCGCCACGCACCAGCGGGTCGGAAGCAAAGGTGTCGGCCGAAAATGGGCTGGCATAGCGCGCCGCATCGCGCGCACCGCCCGACAGTTGCTCGCGCAGCAGGATCACGTCGCGGACGATATCGTCGTAGCCGATGGCACTGCCCGGGCAGGACTTGGGCGACATCATGTTGTGGAACCTTAATGTACCTGGCGGCAAATCAAATTGCATCTGCACCCGGGCGATGACCTCCACGGCGGTGCGGCGCTGCTCCCCGCCAAACGGGTCCTTGCCGACATCGAAGTCGCCGATCATCTCGAACATGAACGGGCCGGCCTGGCTGGAGCCATTGTGGCCGCTGGCGCTGGCCGGCGACTGGTTCCAGTTTCGGCCCAGCCAGATACTGCCATCGGGCGCGATGGTGATGTGCTGGGCGATGTCCGACCAGCCATTGTGTTTGGTGTGATACTCCCACATTGATACGATCGTATCGTGCCCGCGGTACTGGGAATGATTCGGCCGCCAGGTATGGTGCATATGCACCGCGTTTATCTTCCGGGTAAACTTGTACGAGGCGAGCAGTTGAGCGAACTGCTCGCGCGTGACTTGCTTGAATGGCGCTGGCATTGCAGCCTCCCAGGATTGGAATTTTAGGAATTGTCCTGGCGCGGGCCAGGAGCTTTCTTAATGTAGACTTCCAGTCTAGGATGCGATTCCGGGGATACTCTATCCAATTGTCACAACCGGGCGCTTGTCCTGCGCGATGAGACAAGCAGGCAGATCGCACCAATCGCCATTCCCAGCCACAGCGTGACCAGGCGGATTGCAATCGCAATCGACACGGCAACGCTGCCTTCCACGCTGCGCTCGCTCAATTGAATGACCAGGGCCGCCTCCATGGCGCCCAGCCCTCCCGGCGACATGCTCGCTGCGCCGAACAGGGTCGCCTGCACGAAGATCAGGACGCAGGTGGCGGCCGCCACCCCGGTTCCCGCCGCATCGCAGAACCAGGCGAACACCAGCGCCTGCGTGCCATATGCAAGCATCGCCGCGACGGAATAAGCCGTTACGCGCGGCAGTTGCCAGACACGCGCCCAGTTTTCCAGCACCGCCTGGCCGCCTTTGACCGGCAAGCGTTGCCAGGCGCTGTTCAGCCAATCCCAACACGTCCCGGCGCGTGGATGCAGCAACAACCAGGCGAAACTGCAGCTGCCCGACAGCAACACCAAGAATGCCAGCATCCATGCCCAAGCCAGCGGATGCCCGGTCATCCAGGCGGCCGCGCAGCCCAGCAGGCACATCCCCAGCACATCGCTGGCGCGGTCCACGATAAAGACGGCAAGGCTGTGCGACATCCTGACTCCCTGCTGCAACAACAGGGCGGAACGGAACGTCTCGCCGGACTTGCCGGGCGTCGCCGTCAACGCCAGTCCCGACAGATAGATGGCGAAGTGCCGCCATTTCGGAACCTGGTGGCCAAAGCAGCGCAGCGCGGATTCCCAGCGGCCAAAACGCCACAAGTAAGAGGACGACGATAGCACCGCGCCAAGCAGCAAAGTGTTCAGGCCGATGGAGGCCAAGGCCGCGGCAGTATCGTTCCAGCCGAACCAGAAAATCGCGAACAGATAGAGCAGCACCCCCGCGCTGACAAACAGCACGACTGCCCGGACGATACGCGGATCACCCAGTGCCGACTGAATACGCGTCACTGCCCGGCTCATCGGAAAGTCAGGAACTTATGGCCAAAATAGCTGGTCACCACCGGCACCAGTACGCCGGCCAAGTGCGCCAGCGCCTCCGCCTGTGCGACGATGCCGAGCGATGGCAGCAGCCAGCGCGCCAGCAGCAGGCTGATCGCAAGCGTCTGCAGCACGGCCAGCAGGTTCACGCCGACAAACTTGCCGACCTGGGAGGCAAGCGCCCCGGCCTGCGCGTTGAACACATGGCCGCGCATCAGGGTGAAAGCGACCAGCATCCCGACCAGGTAGGCAAAAAACACCGCTGGTGCGTAGTCGAGGAAGGTGCTGAATATGAAGCGCGAGCCGAAATTGGCCCCGGCCGCAATGCCACCGGCCACGAGAAAGCGCAGGAATTCCTTATTCAGCATGGGCCGCCATTTTCGCCATGTTGCGGCCAAAGTCGATGCTCTCGGAAATGCCGCGATCCTCGGGGTAGTAATACGAGGTGTCGGCCACCCACAGGCCCCTCACGGGCAGCGCCACCGGCGGCAATTTGTCCAGGTAGCCCGGGTCGCAAATCGGCTGGGCATAGCGGTAGCGGCTGGCGCGCATGTCGAGAAAGTCTTCGTCGCGCAGCGCCGGATTGATCTTCTTCAGGTAGCTGCGCACCTTGTCGAGGAACACCTGGTCCGGGTCGGCAAACTTCGGATGCTCGCCCGGCATGTAGAACGGCACATAGGTGATGTGCTCGTCGAGCGGGCGCAGGTTGGAGTATTCGACCAGGCCCGGGATGTCCATGTCCGGGTCGTTCGTATTGAGCCAGAAATTCTCCGTGACGGCCTTGCGCAGCTTGGCGATCACGCATACCACCGCGATGTTCTTGACGGCCTTGAACTGTTCCAGCACCGCAGGCGGCAGGTCCGGCATCACGCGCGGCACGTAGGGCAAGGGGATCGTGCTGACCACCTTGTCGAAGGCCGCGAACTGGCCGCCGGCTTCAATGCCGCGCACCTGGCCCTGTTCCATCACGACCTTGCCGACCGGTGTGCCGAGGCGCACTTCACCGCCGTGCTTGACGATATCGTCGCGCATAGCGTTCAGCAGCGTTTCTGAGCCGCCATCGAGATAGCCGAGCTTTTCCTCGAACAGGCTGGCGCGCGAGGTGCCGATGCGGCGGATGCGGCTCCAGATCCAGGCCGCCGACAGGTTGCTGCTGTAATCGTAGAACTTGTAGTCGAACAGGCGGCGCCACAGCACTTCCCAGGCTTCCTCGCCGACCCAGCGCCGGATCCAGCCGGTCGCTTCGACGTTGTCGAGCGGGCGCCAGTCCTCGCGCTTGCGCCTGGTCGACAGGAAGGCGTGCAGGCCGTAGCGGAATTTGGCTGCCAGGCCCAGGCCGCGGAACTTCAGCAGCGCGACCGGGTTGCCCCATGGCTGCAGGCGGTTCTGGTACCAGTAGCCCATCCTGGTGGCGACCCAGTGCATCTTCGACTGCAGGCCAAGCTCGTCCAGCACCTGCAGGAAGGCAGTATCGGAAATGCAGTGGAAATGGTAATAGCGCTCGATCGACAGGCCCGAGAAATCGAATGCTGCCGCCATGCCGCCCACGCGGTCGTCGGCCTCGAATACCACGGGGTGGTGGCCGTCGCGCGCCAACTGGTAGGCAACAGCCAGGCCCATCGGGCCGGCGCCAAGCACTGCAATGCGTTGACCCATATCAGAACTCCAGAACGACTTTGCTGTACTGCGGGTGGTTGAAGGTCTCGTCGATGGCCTTCGCAAACGGCGTGCACGGTACGCCGAACATGCCCGGCCAGTCGATCACTTCGAAGGAATCCTTGGCGCTCAGGGCGGTCAGCTGCTGGGTGGTGAACGGCGGGTTCTTGTCGAACAGGCTCCAGGTCCAGATCAGGGCATAGAACAGGCTGTACGGGATCCTGGCGATGATCGCCCTGGCGCCGGTGGCGCGCTTGATCTGGCGGATGATGTCGATGTAGTCGACTTGCTCGTGGCCGGAAATATTGTAGATGCCGTGGTCGATCTTGTTTTCGATGCAGCTGATGATCACGTTGCAGAAGTCGCCCACGTACAGCGGCTGGCGCATGTAGCGGCCATGGCCCGGGATCGGGAATACCGGCACCTTCTTCATGAAGCGCGACAGCCAGCCCAGGTGCTTGCGGTCGAACCAGCCGAACATCAGGGTCGGGCGCAGGATCGGGCATGGGATGCCGCTCTCGAGCACCATCTTCTCCTGGTCCTTCTTGGAATTGGTGTAGAAGTCATCGGCCACCGACATCACGACCGAGGAACTGATATGCACCAGCTGCGGCACCTGGTTGGCCTTGACCGCATCGAGGATCAGGCGGGTGGAGCTTACATTGTTGTCGACGAACTCCTGGTAATCGATGCCGCCGATCTGCGCCTGCAGCATGACCACCACGTCGGCACCGGCAAAGTGGCGCTGCCATGCGCCCGGCTTGGCCAGGTCGGCATATTCCACCGTAATATCGGGCTGGACGCGCTTCAGCACCTCCAGGTTGGGGCCATGCTTGTCGAGCACCACGATATTGGTATAACCCTTGGCCTTCAGGCGCGCCACCAGGTTCTGGCCCACCAGGCCCGCTCCGCCAGGGAGCACGATTTTCTTTGTCATCTGTTTCCTCGTCATTGATTGCTCTTCAGCGCGATGTCCTGGCCTGCTTGCTGCGGCACGTTCGCTTGCAATTGGCAGAACGGTCCGGCCGGCCCCTCGGCGCGCAAGGTCACGCTCGCCCCCATCGGCGCGCTCGATAAATAGCCCCGGAAACCGGACCAGCGCGCGCCCGTGCCGACCTGCTGCGCAACGTCGGCGCGCGCCTGCCCGCCCAGTGCATAACCGACCTGCCTGCCATCGGCATCGAGGACGCGCACCACTTGCGGCACCGTTTTCCCGGCCGGGTCCCACAGCCAGCCGCCAATGCGCAGGAAGCGCCGGTCATCGTCAATGCCGGCCGCCGCTTCCAGCACACCCTGGCAAGCCGGCAGCGGCAGCGGCGCAAACACGCTCTCCATCCGCAAACGCGCGCCCTGGTAAGGGTACAAGCCGAACACCGAGCGCTGCCGCTCCGAAGCCGGCAAACTCAGCGCAATGGCATCGGTGGACGGATAGACCTTTGCGATTTCAGCCTTGTCCTTGATGCGCAGCTCGATGGCCAGGGCCGCGACGGCGCGCTCGAACAGGTCGCCGGCGCGCGAATTGAGCGCGTGCAGCTGGTAGGCCAGCATCAGCAGCGCAATCACGGCGACCCCGCCCCACGCCTGGCGGCGCCTGCGCCCCTGCAGTGCCAGCAGCGCCGGCGCATACAGGACCATCAGGGCAAACCAGGCCATCAGGGCCGGCGTGCTGTAACGCGAGGACAAGCCCTGCGCCAGTCCAAAGACCAGTCGTCCGCCCGCGGTGCCCAGCGCAGTGCCGGCAATAAAGGCGATGTAGCACAGCATTGCCAACGGCAAGGCCGCCTGGCCTGGCTGGCGCCCCACCTGCCACGCCATGCGCAGCGTCGCCGCCACGAAGCACAGTCCGGCAACCTGCGCCATCGTCCTGCCAAAGGTCGCTTCGCCGAACACGAAATGGAAGGGATTGCCCAGGTACAGCAACACGAAGCGCACGACCCGCAACGGTTGCTCGCCCAATTCCTGCAGCAGCGAACCATGCGCCGCAACCGATGCGTAGCCTTGGAAATAAGCGGACAGCATCAGGGCCGAAAGGGCCGCCAGGATGCCGATGCGGCGCGCTCCTTGTCGCGTCAGCGCCGCGTACACCGTCATCAGCGGCAGCGCCAGGATGCCGTTGGCCATGGTGCCGATGCTCAGGATGCCAAGCAGGCAGGCCAGCGGGAACAGGCCATCAGCGCCGTGCAGCGAACGGTACAAGGCATACAGCGCCGCCAGCGGCAACAGTTGCGCAAGCAGGAACTGGCTCTGGAAGCCCCAGGTCAGGTTTTCCCATTGGCTCCAGAAAAACAGCCAGGCGACGGCAAGCGCCGCCAGCGCCTTCATGTCCAGCTCGCGGCCTGGCGGCACCGTGACCTGGCGCAGGATGCGGCAAGCCAGCATGGCAGCCAGCGCCAGCAGCAGGTAATTGACCACAATCAGGAACCAGCCGGCCCCGTGGAACCAGCGCAAGTCGATCCAGAAGAACAGGCGTGCCAGTACCACGCGGTGCTCGTTGTGCTGCTGCCACCAGACCGTCCAGTCGCCATTGGCGGCCTGGTCGAGGAACGGCACGTAGGCGCTCCACATGTCCGAGAACGGCACCGGCGAATAGCTGCGCACCGCGCCAACCACCGCCAACGCGATAAACAGCAGCGCCAGGCCGTTCAGGCCCCAGCGCAACGCGCGTGCCGGCGGCTGGATCGCGATGCCACTCATATGTCCATTTTATTGAAGACGAAGCGCGGCAGGTTGGCGATGACCAGCATGATCAGCGCCCATTTGCCCGGCGTGTACAGCACGGGCTGGCCCTTGGCCGTCGCTGCAACGATCTGGCCCGCCACCGATTCCACGCTGGCCATGCCACGCTGCGGCATGTGCGCCGTCATCGGCGTGGCGGTCGGGCCCGGCTTGACCAGCACCACTTTGACGGCAGTGCCTGCCAGGCGGTGCTGCAAGCCTTCGGCGTAGCGCGTCACCAGGCCCTTGGCGGCGCCATACACGTAATTGGATTTGCGGCCGCGCTCCCCCGCCACCGAGCCGATGATGGTCAGCGTGCCGCGGTTGGCGCGCTGCATGTGGCCGGCAAACGCCTCGGCGAACAATGCCGGCGAAATGCCGTTCACTTCCATCGCCTCGGCCGCCAGCGCCAGCTGGTCCTGGCAAGCTTGCTGGTCGGGCAGCGAGCCGTGTGCGATCAGCACGATGTCGGGCACGCCGCCAGCCACCAGGCCGTCCACCGTGGTGCGGATCTGCTGCGCATCGCTGAAATTCGCTTGCACGGCCCTGATGGTCGACTGCGGGCTGCGCACGCGCAGGTCGGCCGCCACGGCCTCGGTTTTCTCGACGTTGCGGCCCAGCAGGGTCAGCTCAACGGCCTGTCCTGCCGCCCACAGGCGGGCGCAATGTTCGGCCATGGCCGAGGTGGCGCCAACGATCACGATGCTTTTTCTGTTATCCGACACTTAATTCCCCATCAAGCGGCGCGACATCGCGGAACTGATGCCCGGGTCGCGGTATTGCAAAAATTCGGCAAGGCGCGGGTAGCCGGCCTCGAACAGTGTGCGCGGCATGCGCGCGTCCTTGGCCATGTAGATGCGGCCGCCGGCCTGGCCGACGATGGCGTCCAGCCGCTCGAACAGGCGCAGCGTGCGCTGGCCCCGGTTCGGGAAGTCCAGCGCCAGCGTCACGCCCGGCTGCGGGAAGCTCAGCATGCCGGGCGCCTCGCGTTCGCCAAAGGTCTTCAGCACGGCCAGGAAGGATCCTTCGCCGCTGTCGCTGATCGCCTGCAGCATGCCCTGTACCGCGGCATGCCCTGCGGCGCGCGGCACCACGCTCTGGTATTGGTAAAAGCCCCTGGGGCCATACATGCGGTTCCACTCGTGCAGATTATCGAGCGGATAGAAATAGCTCTCGTAATGCGCCACGCCTTTGCCGGCACGGCTCTTTTGCATGTTGTAGTAAGCGAAGTTGAAAGGCGCCAGCGACAACCGGTTCACCAGCGACAGCGGCGGCACGAACGGCATGGTGCGGGCGCGCGTACGCGGCGCGGCGCGGCCTTCGATGGCGCAATGGTTGGCGCGCAGGAAGATGCCGCGCCCTTTCCGTGACAGGCAGTCGATCCACGACACCGTGTGCTCCCAGCCGGCCTCGGAAGCGTCGGCCAGCTGGAAGAATTCGTCGAGGCTGGAGTACGGCAGGGTTTCCGTTTCCAGCCAGGGGCCGGCCACCCGGCGCAGCTGGATCTCGGCCGTTCCGATGACGCCGGTCAGGCCCAGGCCACCGACCGTGGCGGCAAACCAGGCCGCGTTCTCGTCCGGCCCGCACGCGATGCGGCTGCCGTCCGTGCGCCATAATTCGATGCGGCGCACATGGTCGCCGAACGAGCCCAGCGCATGGTGGTTCTTGCCATGCACATCATTGGCGATGGCGCCGCCGACGGTCACCATCTGGGTGCCGGGCGTGACCGGCAGCATCCAGCCGCGCGGAATCGCCAGCCGCTGGATATCGCGCAGCAGCACGCCGGCTTCGCAACGCAGCAAGCCGCTATCGTGGTCGAAGCTGATAAATCGGTCCAGGCCGGTAGTGCGCCACAGCACGCCGCCGGGATTGAGGCAGACATCGCCATAGCTGCGCCCCATGCCGTGCGCCAGCCCGGCCACGCCAGACTGCAGCTGGCGCCCGATCCGGGCGCGCTCGGCCAGGGCACGCACCTCGTGCTCCCACCGGCCCAGCCGTCCCCAGGAAGACACCATTACCACGGCCATCCCGCCGCGCCTACCGCCAGCACCAGCGCAAAGCAGGCGCCGGCAAACAGGCTGGCCTTGTCCTTGACCGCGTAGACCAGCGGGTCGTCGTGCATATTGCCGCGGTGCGCCTGCATCCACATCCAACTGACCCAGAACAGCATGACCGGCACAGCGCCCCACACGAGTTCCGGCGAGCGGTACAGCATCAGCACCGATTCGCTGTTCAGGTACAGGGCCAGCACCACCAGCGCCGCGTAGCCCGAGCTGATGCCCAGCATCTGGATCAGCGGTGCGTCAGTCGTGTAATAGCCGCGGCCATGGGCCTTTTTCTTGCCGTTCAGGACTTGCACCTGCAACTCGGCATAACGTTTGACGAAGGCCAGCGACAGGAACAGGAAGACTGAAAACGCCAGCAGCCAGAACGACAGCGGCATGGCCAGCGCCGCCGCGCCAGCGACAATGCGCAGCGTGTACAGCATTGCCAGCGCCAGGCAATCGACCAGCATCAGGCGTTTCAGGAGCCAGGAGTAGGCGCAGGTCACCAGGAAATATCCTGACAGCCAGAAGAAGAACGTGCCCCCCACCTGCCAGGCGACGCCGGCGCTGGCCAGCAAGAGCAGCGGCGCGCAGAGCACGCCCTGCCAGGCCGGCACCTGGCCGCTGGCGAAGGGCCGGTTGCGCTTGCGCGGATGCTGGCGGTCGCTTTCCAGGTCCAGCAGGTCGTTCGCGATATAGACCGAGGACGCGCACAGGCTGAACGCGATAAAGGCCAGCATCAGGGGCAGCCAGTGCGCAGGATCGGTGAACTCGTGTGCCGCGAACAAGGGCACGAACAGCAGCAGGTTCTTCAGCCACTGGTGTACCCGCAGCACGCGGCGCCAGGCCGTGAAGCCGGCGCCTGGCGCCGCGAAGGAGCGCTCCACCTCGCAGCAGTCGGCTGCGCGCCTGGCCAGCTCGGGCGGCGCGTTGACCACCACGGCACGGCGCGCGCTGCGCCACACCGGCAAGTCGGCGTGCGAATTGCCCGCATAGTCGTAGCCGGCCTGGCCAAAGCGTTCGACCAGCGCCGCGGCCTTGTTCTGGCCGGCCAGGTTGATGACACCGTCGCTGGCCATCACGTCGTCGAACACGCCCAGGTGCTCGGCAATGGCCCTGGCGATCGACTGGTCGGACGCGGTGCACAGGATCAGCTTGCGGCCATCGCTGCGCTGCTGGCGCAACCAGTCCAGCAGCGCCACGTTGTACGGTAGCGACGCTGCATCGAATTCACCATGCTGGGCCAGGCGACGCTTCAGCACCGCTTTGCCGCGTGCCAGCAGGAATGGGATGCGCAATACCTCTGCGGGCTTGTCGCGGAAAGTTCTGATCGCCGACTCGTGCAGCATATCGGTGTGAATCAGGGTGCCATCGAGATCAATAATCAACGGCAACGAACTCATGGTTGCGGCATCCAATATGGCTTGGACATGCACTCTCCAGCAAATAAAAGTATCGGTTTGGAGCTGGCTTTTATTCCGTAGCAACCCGGGCAGTTCCCATATGCGGGCCCCGCTGAATGGATACTGGTGGCGACCGTAAACTATCCCGGGATTGCGCCATCAGCCAGATGGACTTTTTCTTGCATTTAAAGGAACATTCTAACATAACAACATGCGCGGTCGAGCCGGTGGAAAGCTCGGCCAGGGGACGCTACGCGCAGGGCAAAATGTTGTAAACTCCGCAGCTTACTTCTCAACCGATAACGATTAGTATGAAAATTTATCCGATCATCTTGTCCGGCGGCGCCGGTACCCGTTTGTGGCCATTGTCGCGCGCGGCATTGCCCAAGCAATTGCTGCCCCTGGTGACGGAAAAGACCATGTTGCAGGAGACTGCGCTGCGCCTGTCCGGCCGCGACGGCATGATGGCGCCGCTGGTGGTCTGCGGCAACGAGCACCGTTTCCTGGTCGCGGAGCAGTTGCGCGAAATCGGCATCAATCCCCTGGGCATCCTGCTGGAGCCGGTTGGACGCAACACGGCGCCCGCCGTGGCGGCTGCAGCCCATTTCCTGGCTGCGATTGACCCCGAGGCCGTGATGTTGGTGTTGCCTGCCGACCACGTGATCAAGGATGTCGACGCCTTTTATGCCGCGGTCCAGCGTGCAGCCACGCAAGTCGAAGGCGGGGCACTGGCCACCTTCGGCATCGTGCCTACCGCGCCGGAAACGGGCTACGGCTACATCCAGAGTGGCGAGCCGTTGCAGCCGGAAGGAAGTTTCGCCGTCGCCAGGTTCGTCGAAAAGCCGGACCGCGACACGGCACAGCGCTTTATCGATGCCGGCAACTTCTTCTGGAATAGCGGCATGTTCCTGTTCCGCGCCGATGCCTATCTGAAAGAACTGGCGCAATTCCAGCCAGCGATGGCCCAGTCCAGCGCCGAAGCGGTCAGCAAAGGCTACCGCGACCTGGACTTTTGCCGCCTGGATGAGGCGGCCTTTACCGCCTGCCCTTCCGATTCGATCGACTATGCCGTCATGGAGCAAACCACGCGCGCCGTGGTGGTGCCGGCGTCCATTGGATGGGACGACGTAGGATCATGGACGGCCCTGGCCGACGTGCAGCAGTCCGATGCCAATCGCAATGTCACGCGTGGCGATGTCTACCTCGACAACGTCAGCAACTGCCTGGTGCGCGCCGAAGGACGTATCGTGGCCGCCATCGGGGTGCAGGATCTCGTCATTGTGGAAACGTCCGACGCCGTGCTGGTGACGCACAAGGACCAGGTCCAGCGCGTGAAGCAGGTGGTCGACCACCTGAAAACCCAAGGCCGCACCGAGCACCTGCACCATACCAAGGTCTATCGCCCGTGGGGCTATTACGAAGGCATCGATATCGGCGACCGCTTCCAGGTCAAGCGCATTACCGTGAATCCGGGCGGCAAACTGTCGCTGCAGATGCACCACCACCGCGCCGAGCACTGGGTGGTGGTCTCAGGCACGGCGCGCGTGACCTGCGGCGACAAGGAGATCCTGCTGACCGAAAACGAATCGACCTATATTCCGATCGGCATGACCCATCGCCTGGAAAATCCGGGCAAGCTGCCATTGCACCTGATCGAAGTCCAATCCGGCAGCTATCTGGGCGAAGACGATATCGTCCGCTTTGAAGACGTCTACAGCCGAAACTGAACGCCCCCTCTCCGGCGCGCCAAATTTCGCGAACTAAATTGGGCGCCCGTCCAGCCTGTTGCCATTGCAACTACCTGCGTTTATCCGAGCTGCCCCTTCATGGAAGACGCGGCGCCATCCCTGTACAGGAAAGCCGCGCCCAATAGCATCAGCAGCAGGACTGCCGCAGTCATGTCAATTGCCAATGCGTTTTGCATCGGAGAGATAATCCAAACGATTCCCGTGTAAGTCAGCAATACAAGCAACAGGGCTTTGAAAAACTGCGGAAAGCGGGATTGGGTTATCACACTGCCACCCAGCGCCAGACCAAATATGGCTGCCTGGGGCCAATGGTGCAACACTGGAGGCGCAATGAAAAGCATGACAATCATTAACCAGGTCAGCCCGGATGCGAGAAGCAATGTAATAAACGGCTTGAAATGTTCGCCACTGCCATCCTGGCTTTGACGAACGCCACGGAAAACGAGCAAGAGCGATGCTGCACAACATATCAAAATGCCCGAATTACCCGCTGAAAGCAGCATGAAATCCACTGCCCTCAATTTATCTATTGCAGTTGCGCCGTAATCGGAGTTCAGCGGGACGGTGGTAACGGCATGGTCTAGCGGATAGAAAGCTTGCGCAAACATGATGCGCTTGATTTCGAGCCATTTCTTCAAATCAAAGGTTTGATATAGATCAGCCACCATTTTCCATGTGGAAGATTCGCTGCCAAATCCAAAACTTCCGGCCAGGGCGTATTTTGTTACCGGGTCAGAGCTCGGCAATATTGCGTACTTGTAGTAGCTCCAGCTTGCCAGCAACGACAAGGCAATGACGCCACCGATAACAATCTGCTTGAGATTCTCTTTTCGGAAACACCAGGCCAAATACAGGAGCCCTAAAGGCGCGACGAATATCGCACCCGACATGTGCGCCAGCATTGATAACGCACAAACAATGGGAAACAGCGCCATGACCGATTTCTGTGGCGCCTGGCTCAAGGCGGCCGGGCGTGATTGCCACATCAAACCGAATGCCACCAGGGCGAACGCCGCCCCCAACGCTTTGGGCCAGCCATAGACCGCATTAAACAGCACAAACGGAGTGCATGAAATAAATAGCAATACACCGGCAGATTGCCTGCCGTTGAGGCGCGGCGCCAAGCTTCTCAACAGCCACAAAATCGCTGGCGCCCACATGGTGTTTAACGCGACGGACGCAACATTGTATGCAGTACCGCGGAAATAATTCCCGTCATTGTTGACCTGGAGCCAACCGAAAGCATCCGTTAACAACAAGAGCGCGCCGGTCATCAGTGGCGGCCTGTCGGTTGGCATCCATTGCCCTCCAAAGAGATCATGCAAATTCCACCCGTGCCGAATGGCTTCGGTAAACAGCCAGGGCAATTCTGCGTCGGAGGACCATGCGGCGGGCCAGAACCGGTAATTTGGTTCCCAATGGCCCAGTCCGTTGTAGGCGAGGCTCAGAATTGCAAGGCAAACCAGGCTGACCAGCGTCCAGATCTTAAAGTACGGCACAAGCCTTGTGGCTGTTGTTTTCCAGGCCCGCGGCCCTGCGCTGAGACACAGCACAAGATAGAACGATCCAATTGCCAGCGGACTACTCCAGCGTAAATCTTCGCTGATAGCCGGCGTCAGGTAAAAAATACCCAGCGCGGCGATGCCTAGCGAGATAAATGCGACAGGCAAAGGATCATGATGCCAACCGAAGCGAATGGCAACGGCGGCACCGGAGAACATCAGGAAGGAAAAGATAAACAGGGCCGAGAAATAGTACGGCAGTTTCCCTACCAGGCTCAATTTCCAATAAGAAATTGAAGAGATTTTATAAACAGCCCCCACGCCGACATAGGAGTTGGTTTCCAAGGTTTCGAAGATTAAACGGGCACCATCGGGACACCAGTTCTTTGGAGTGGCAACGATCGCCTCTGAAATATTCGAATTGACGCCGCCGCTGAACACTCCTACTCGGGCGCCATTCTTCTTGCATTCAATATAGGTCTTGACCAACCCTTGCAATGTGCGAGTCGAGCCCGTAACAATGACAGACATGTACCGGGAGGGAATGAAATCATTGGATTGGATCTTCAGCGGCCCGGTACCCGCCTCCGCTGTCCAGTTGCGGTAAAAATAGCCCGCTGGTTCCTGCACGGATTGCCGCAGCTGTCGATATTGAGGTATTACTTCAGTGACATTGATTTTGCTTTTTTCGCTGCCCACCAGGATTGTCTGACCAGGGTTCGTGAGCAATTGCGCCGGCTTTTCGGGATATAGGCAAACGCCGAATGAGACAAATAAAAGAATAACAAAGAGAATTATTATTTTACCGTTGAATAAATTCGCCTGATGATTTATTGTCATTGAATAGTTATATACTTTTGGCGTTGCAGACTATCCCGGCCCTGCTTGAGTTCCTCGTTTTCTAATAGACCACTTCTCCGGGCACTATGCGGACATGCACTGTCCGTAAAACAAAAAGGTTACAGCCGCAGGACTGTAACCAGTGGATTCTTTGATTCCAATGTTGAAAAAAATTATACCGGGTAAGATTCATCAGGTAAATGCCTCGCGTTCCCCAGGCCCGCAGCATGGTGTCGCTTTTTTGCAGCAACGGAGGTGTCTACGCACACCGATCCTGGCAGTGCAGCCCGCATGCACGGACTGGGGCCGGCAGGAACGGCCCGCCAGCCCTTGCCGGCTGAGGTATAAAAATTACCTGAATAGCTGAAGATTATCAGCCACCAGCCGCCGGCCAACCAGCGTGGATCCAATAATATTCAGGTGGTTCTGATCGCGATAGAGAACTGAATTATCCTCAGTCATGCTGCAACTCTCCTTACCGCACACATATTGACCGAGGGACAGAAGCTTTACTGATGGCCGGTTTTTGACAACCTGCATCAACGTAGCGTGATAAACATTCTCCTGGGACTTGGCAGCCGCAAGTGGTATCTTGCAAATACTGTTCTTTGAAAAACGGCGGCTGCCTTTG
>Ga0307408_100001088_pt1 | contig 20782 bp, 14 predicted proteins | sample 322Cmetagenome_FD_202116 | JGI IMG/M metagenome (GOLD analysis project Ga0307408, IMG submission 202116) | Maize rhizosphere microbial communities from greenhouse at UC Davis, California, United States - 322HYB-C-3 | ecosystem: Host-associated > Plants > Roots > Rhizosphere > Soil | place... | reverse complement strand
CGGCGTGACGTACATCTCCTCGTCCGGCATTGCCGCCAAGGTGATCACGGACCTCGGACGGATCGGTAACCGCGAAACCCCGGTGGTGCTCTCCATCCTGGTTTTCGAGGACCTGGCGATGGCCATTTACCTGCCCATCCTCACGGCCACCCTCGCCGGGGTCAGCTTCCTGCTGGGACTCCAGACCGTCGGGATTTCCCTTGCCGTGGTGGCGGTGGTCCTGGTGGTGGCCCTCCGGCACGGACACCACGTGTCCAAGGCGGTTCACAGCGAAAATTCCGAGGTGTTCCTGCTGAACCTCCTCGGGGCGGCGCTCCTGGTGGCCGGCCTCGCCGCCGCCATGCAGGTGTCGGCGGCAGTGGGGGCGTTCATGCTGGGGATCGCCATATCCGGTGCCACGGCGCACAGCGCAACCCGGGTCCTCGAGCCGCTGCGGGATTTGTTCGCAGCGCTCTTCTTTGTGGTCTTCGGACTCAACACGGATCCTGCATCCATCCCGCCGGTGCTCGGCTGGGCGCTGATCCTGGCGGTCCTCACGGCAGCCACCAAGATGATCACCGGAGTCTGGGCGGCAAAGCGGGCAGGAATTGCCGTGCCCGGCCGCTTCCGTGCGGGAGCCGCGCTGATTGCCCGCGGCGAGTTCTCCATCGTCATCGCCGGGCTGGCGGTGGCCTCCGGCGTGGTGCCGCAGGACCTCGCTGCGCTGGCCACGGCCTACGTGCTCATCATGGCGATCATGGGGCCGCTGGCGGCGCGCTACGTGGAGCCGATCGTCAAGATGCTGCGTCCGGCCAGACCCCGAACCGCGGCCAGCCCCATCTGACCCTCTCTCAGATCCTGCCGCCTTTCCGGCGACCCTCTCTCAGATCTCGGTGCGGTGGAAATTCAGGTAGCTGCGGCTGGCGGTGGGACCGCGTTGGCCCTGGTACCGGTTGCCGTACTCGCCGGAACCGTAGGGGAATTCGGCCGCCGAGCTCAGCTTAAAGAAGCACAGCTGGCCAATCTTCATGCCCGGCCACAGCTTGATGGGCAGCGTGGCCATATTGGACAGCTCCAAGGTGACGTGGCCGGAGAATCCCGGATCGATGAACCCTGCCGTGGAGTGCGTCAGCAAGCCCAGCCGGCCCAGTGAGGACTTGCCTTCGAGGCGCGCCGCAATATCGTCCGGCAACGTGACGGTCTCATAGGTGGACCCCAGCACGAATTCGCCCGGGTGGAGGATGAACGGCTCGCCCGCGTCCACTTCCACCAGGCGCGTCAGCTCGGGCTGGTCCTCAGCGGGGTCGATGTGAGCGTACTTGTGGTTGTCGAACAACCGGAAGAAGCGGTCAATCCGGACGTCAACGGAAGACGGCTGGACCATCACCGGATCGTACGGGTCCAGGACAATCCGTTGGGAATCAATTTCGGCACGAATATCGCGGTCGGAGATCAGCACACTCAAAAATACCGCACCATTGCCCAGCCCGCGGTCCGGGGTTACTGTTACTGCTGTTAAGGAACGTCATCTCCGATAAGGAATGAGCTTCAAGTTGCTGTTGTGACAGTGGTTCTCCCTCTGCAGGAGGCGGCACCGATCGGATCTGGGGTTGGCTTGAGGAAAATTTCGGCACGTGCACTGGCGGCCATGATCTGCGTTCTGGCTCTCATCCCGCCTGCCGCCGGCCAGCTGGGGGGATCTTCCTCAAGCCCGGATCCCGCAGCTTCCGTGGCTGGTGGTACAGCGCAAAGCGTCACCCTCGGCCCGCCGTCGGCCGCGTACGACGGCGGAACGGACGCCGCTGATGCGCCACTGGCCCAGCGCCTCGCCCCCGCCGTGGACCCCCATATCACCGAAGGCGACCCCAGCAGCCCCGCTTCCGCCTTGGCCGACACGTCTGGAACGGCTGACGCCGTCGGAGCCGCCGGCACGCTGTCCACCGAGATGCAGCCTGCCTCTCCTTCCACTGAGGCGTCAGGCGGGGAACCCGTCGCGGACTCCCCGCCCGAGCCGGCGTCCATTCCGCCGCTTTCTGCCACGGAGTCAGACCTGGCATCTTTGGTTGCACCGGAGCAGACGGCCCCTGCGCCGGAAACCCAATCCCTCCGCAGCGAGTCCCTGACTACCGAAGCGCTCATCCGCGACGACGCGTCGAGCCAGATCAAAGCGGTGTTTACCGCCATCAACAGCTACCGGGCATCGTTCGGCCTGCCAGCGGTGCAGTACCACGCCACAGTGGCCGGGATGGCCCAGGAGTGGTCAGACAGCATCGCATCCCGGGAAGTCATCGAACACCGCTCGAGCTTCTGGACCGACTCTCGGGCGCTTAGCCCTACCAACGGCGCCGGCGAGGTCATCGCCGTCCGCTGGGACCGCGATGCCGCGCAGCTTGTGGAGTGGTGGAAGGGCTCGCCCGCCCATAACGCGATCCTGAAAGACCCGCGGTTCAATGTGGTGGGCGTCGGCATCACCTTCACGGACGGCAACTGGCAGACCACCCCCAACCGCTACACCATGTGGGGCGTGGTGAACTTTTTCGGATACGGCACCTTGCCCGCGGGCACCACCTCCAGTCCGGGCGGCGGCACCACAGCGCCGGTGCAGCCCGCCACTGTGTGCGACCCCCTGTCACGGCACATGCCGCCGACGGCGTCATTGACGGCAGCCGCCATCAAGGGCCCCGGAGACCTAGTCTCGGTGGACTCGTCGGGCCAGCTCCTCAACCGTCCGTCGCTCGGGAACCGGCAGTACGGCGCACAGCAGGTCATCGGCACTGGTTTTGGCTCCGCCAAGGAATTGTTTGTCACCGACTGGGAGCGGGACGGCGTCTTTGACGTTCTGGTCCAGTGGACTGACGGGCGGGTCACGCTGCACTCGGGTGCGGCGGGCGGCGGGTTCCTCCCCGCTGTGACGCTGGGGCAGTCCGGCTGGGCCGGCATGACCGTGGCGCTGGGAGGCTGGTGCGCCAATAACCGCCTCCCGCAGCTGGTTGCGCTGGACGGCTCCGGAAACCTCTGGCTATACCCGAACCGCGGGAAAGTCGACCTGGTGGAGCGGACGCTGATGGCATCCGGCGTGGTAGCCAACCGGCTGGCCATGGCGGATTACGACGGCGACGGTTTCCAGGACCTGCTGGCCCGGCAGCCGGACGGAAATGTGCGCCTCTACCGCGGCTCGGGGGCGCCGGCACCGCGCGCCGAAGCCCGCGCCGTGGTGGCCAGCGGATGGACTGACGTCACCGCCATCCGCTCGCTGCGGGATGTCACGGGCCTGAACTCAAGGGGGTTGGCCCTTCGGCGGGCTGGCGACGTAGTGCAGTATTGGGACCTCAGCACCGGAAGCCTGCAGTCGCCGTCGTCCGTCTCGGGCGCGTGGGCGGGGCAACGCCTCGCCCAATAGGCAGCAAACAGTGGGTAGAGCCGGCCGCTAGGACTCGGCCGGCCGCGCTTCCATGACTTGCTTAAGTCGTTCCAACTGGGCCACTTCAGCCTTCATGGACCGTTGGATCATGAAGTCCATCAGTCCGGCGATGCCCTTGGGCCGGTATTCCAGCGCGAAGCGGACCCTGGTGTTGGTCCCCTCGCTGCTCAGGTAGTAGCCGCCGTGCGGACGGGCGGGACCGGCAACCACCTGGAACTGGATCTCTGCCCCGGGCCGCAGGTGCGTGATTTGGAAGTCTGCGGCGACGGGCCGTCCCGCCGGACCCGATAGGGTCTGCTGGTACACCGCGCCCTTGGCACCCACGGCGCCCGCGCGCAGTTCAATGTTCCGGATGCCTTCCCGCCATGAGGGAAGATTCAGCCCGTCCTGCAGGAACCGGTACACGGTCATGGCATCGCGTTCCACGACGACCTCGTACTCTGCAAATGCCACGGGGATCCCTTGATTGTCGGACAGCTTTCTGGCGTAGCCCGTTCCCCTGATACTGCAGCTAACCCACATAGGATAGTCAGCTTGGACTCCCGCTGAGCGGCGGCGGCCGCGCCTTAACCGAACAGTTATGGAACGGACCCAAGCGTTATCGAAAGGGTGCTGCCGACTGAGGGACGTGTCCCTGTTCGAGGAGGGCGCACGGCTGGGGTAAAGTAAATCCGGTTGACGCAACCGGGACCTGGCCGAGGTATTGGCCGGCCCTTCTGCGGCTGTAGCTCAATGGTAGAGCGCTAGCTTCCCAAGCTTGATACGCGGGTTCGATTCCCGTCAGCCGCTCCATTCCTTCCACGGGCCTTCCTCCGCCCGGACATTAGGTAGCTACCTGTATCGTCAGGAGTCAGGAACCCCTTCGGTTCCGCTACAGGAGCAATCATGGCTGACAAGTCCCCGCGTCAAGCAGCATCCGCAAAATCAGGCAAATCCATCAAGGAAAAACGTGCCGACAAGAGGGCCGCGGCAGCGCCGCCCAGCTCCCTCGACAAGACAACCGCCGCCAAGGCAGCGAGCCCCAAAAAGAAGTGACCGGTTCCGCGAACCACCTCACCCTCGGAGTCCTGGCCAGCACGCGAAAGCCGGACGAACGCCGTCTGCCGCTGCACCCCCTCCATCTTGACCGCATCGCACCGGAACTGCGGCAGCAGATCATCCTTGAACAGGGCTACGGTGAACGGTTCGGCGTCACGGACCACCATCTGGCCTCCCTCGTGGGACGGATCGCCACCCGCGACCAGATCATTGCCGAAGCCGACGTTGTGCTGCTGCCCAAACCGCAGCCCGAAGACCTTGCCGAACTCCGCGACGGCCAGGTCCTCTGGGGCTGGCCGCACTGTGTCCAGGACCGCGCCATCACGCAGCTGGCCATCGACAAGAAGCTCACGCTGATCGCTTTCGAAGCCATGAACCACTGGGCCAGCGACGGCGGCTTCGGCCTCCATGTCTTCCACAAGAACAACGAACTGGCTGGTTACTGCTCGGTCATTCATGCCTTGGCACTCACCGGTTCCACGGGCGATTATGGCCGGCGGCTCACCGCCGTCGTCATCGGTTTCGGTGCTACAGCCCGCGGTGCCGTCACGGCGCTGAACGCCCATGGCATCCACGACGTCCAGGTGCTGACCAACCGGGGCGTGGCGGCCGTCGGCTCGCCCATCCATTCGGTGCGGATCGCGCAGTTCGACCATGACGACAAGGCGCCGTTCCTCAGCCAGGTCATCACCGAGCGCGGCAGGGTGCCGCTGGCCCCGTTCCTCGCCGAAAGCGACATCGTGGTCAACTGCACCCTGCAGGATCCGAACGCGCCGCTGACGTACCTGCGCGAAGAGGACCTCGGCGCGTTCCGCCCCGGCAGCCTGATCGTGGACGTTTCCTGCGACGAGGGAATGGGCTTCAGCTGGGCGAAGACCACCACTTTTGCCGAGCCCATGCTCACTGTGGGCGACCACATTGACTACTACGCAGTGGACCACAGCCCGTCCTACCTGTGGAACTCCTCCAGCTGGGAGATCAGCGAAGCGCTGCTCCCCTTCCTGGAGACCGTCATTTCCGGCCCCGAGGCGTGGGCCGGAAATGAGACGATCGCCCGGGCCATTGAAATCCGTGACGGCGAGATCCTCAACAAGGACGTGCTGCAGTTCCAGCAGCGGCAGGCGGAGTACCCGCACGCCCCTCTGGACGCGTAGCCGCCAGCCGGGGCGCCGGCGGCTTCAGCTCCGGCGGCGTCGCCGCGCGGCTGACAATCCGGAGCAGCCCGCGCCGGTCCTTGAGGTCCACTTTGAGGGTCAGCGCACCGCGCCGGGCCAGTACGACGGCGACAGTCACCGCCGCGAGCACCGGCACCCCGCCGGACACCAGGATGGCCGTGTGCGGATCCAGGTGCTCGGCGATCCAGCCGATCATGGGACCGCCGATGGCCTGGCCGCCGATCAGCACCATGATGTACAGGCTCATGACGCGTCCGCGGATCCCCATGTTGGAGCTGATCTGCACCAGCTGGTTCGAAGCGGTCAGGAACATCAGGCACCAGAAGCCCGCGAGCACCATGGCCGCGCCGAACCAGACCATGGACGGCGCCAGGGCCGCCAGGCAGAGCATCAGCCCGTACATTCCGGCGCCAAGAACAACCGACCGAAGCCGCAGGTGCCGGCGGCGCGTCGAGGTAACAGCTCCGGCCAGGGCACCGAGCGCCACCAGCGCGTTCAGCAGGCCGTAGCCTCCGGCGCCGACGTCGTACACGTGGTCCGCGAAGGCGGCCAGCAGCACCGGCAGGCTCATGGCGAAAACCGCAATGAAGCCGGCCATCAACCACGGCCAGTAAATGGTCGGTTTGCTCAGCGCATACCGCAGCCCCTCCCGGAGCATGCCCTTGCGTTTAGGCGCGGGCGCGCTGATGAACAGCCGGTCCTTGCGCAGGAGCAGCAGCATGGCCACCGTGGAACAGCAGGCCACTGCGTTGGCGGCAAAGGCCCAGCCGGCACCGACCGCGGTGAGCAGGAGCCCGGCAAGCGCGGGGCCGATCAGGCCGCCAAGCTGGAACGTTGTGGAGTTCACGCTGATGGCGTTGCGCAGATAGGCCGGGCCGACGAGTTCGTTGACGAACACCTGCCGTGCAGGCTGGTCCAGTACGGTCACAAGCCCCAGGACCAGGGCGATGGCGTAGACGTGCCACACCTCAATGCGCTGGCTCAGTGCCAGGACGGCAAGGGCCGCGGCAAGAACGGCGGCAACGGCCTGGCAGAGGATCAGGATCTTCCGTTTCGGGAACCTGTCCGCCATCATCCCGCCCCACGGGCCCAGGACCAGCGACGGCATGAACTGCAGCGCCACCGTGATGCCGACGGCGGTCACGGAGCCGGAAAGCTGCAGCACGAGCCAGTCCTGCGCGATCCGCTGCATCCAGAGGGCGATCACGGCAATGAAGTGTCCGATCGCGAAAATGCGGAAGTTGGGGACACGGAGGGAAATGAACGTGTGGCGCCAGGGCAGCCGTTCACTGACGACGGCGATCGGCTGGGTCACGTCGCGCGGTGGCGGGGACTGCGGGGACGGGGACTGCGGTGGCGGGGGCTGCGGCGGCTGGCCCTGCAGGGCGGGGGAAGCGGCGGAATCGATGACGGGCTGGCTGACGGTTGCCGTGGAAGGCGGAGGGGGTGCCACAGTGAATCCTCAACAGTGCGGGCGGGCGGGATACGTCCACGCTATGGTGGCCCCACGGGATTATGGAAGCGTATTGTTCCTATAACTAACATTGCGAACCGTAATGCCGCCGAGCCAATCAGGAGTGCCATGTTTGAACCCGCCCAGCTCCGCTCCTTTTTGGCGGTTGCCGAAACCCTCAGCTTTACCAAGGCCGCGGAGCGCCTGGGGCTGGCCCAGCCCACCGTCAGCCAGCATGTGCGCAAACTGGAAACGGCGGCAAAGCGGGTCTTGATCGCCCGCGATACCCGGGACGTCCGGCTGACCGATAACGGCGATGCCATGGCAGGCTTCGCCCGGACCATCCTCGCCGCGCACGATGCAGCCTCCCGCTATTTCTCCGGGTCGGCGATGCGGGGCCGGCTGCGCTTCGGGACGGCCGACGATCTTGCAATCACCGGGCTCCCGCGCATTCTCCGGGAGTTCCGCCAGATCTACCCCCAGATCAACCTGGAACTCACGGTGGGCCAGAGCGACCAGCTTTACCGGAAACTCAATGCCGGCCAGCTCGACCTCGTTTTCGTGAAATGGGTCGCCGGTGCCAAGGACGGAACAGTGGTCCAGCACGATGCCTTCGCGTGGGTGGGCCTGGAACAAACGACGCTGGAGCCGGGGGACCCTGTTCCGCTGATCGCCTACCCCTCGCCCAGCCTCAGCAGGAAGCTTGCCATCGACGCCCTCGAATCCCGGGGCCGGACGTGGCGCATCACCTGCACCACCCGGCAGATCAGCGGAGTCCTGGCCGCAGTTAGGGCCGGTATCGGCGTCGCGGTGATGCCGTCCTCGCTGGTTCCGGATGACCTCAAGATCATCACCCGCCGCTTTGACCTGCCGCCGGTGGGCGACGTCGATTTCACGCTGATCCGCAACCCGCTGGCCAACGCCGAGGTGATTGAGGCCCTCACCCAGGCAATTGTGGGGCGCACGCTGAAGCGTTCCGCCTAGGAGTTTGCAAACGCCGGGTAGGTAGCCAATAAGTAGTTAGTAAGTAGGTATTTGGCCGCGCACGGGTGGTTATTACACGTAAGTGATTGAACATATTACGTGCGTAAATTATGCTGAATTTTGTTAAAGGTTAAGCAGAAGCCAATGACAACGATTCAAAGACGAACCGTGTCCGCCGCCGCTGCCTTGGGGGCGCCTGACGGACAACGTTCGGGATAGGCATGCGATGACGCCAACGACGAACCACCCGCATCTTACAGTCTCAAATCCAGTCCACTCCCTCAACACGGTACGCCCGCTGACGATCGGGACGCACCGCAACACGCCGGTCCATCATGAAACAAGCGCACGCGCTGATCTAGTCACCCAGCGCGAACCGCACCCCGCAGCCACCCTGGTGGACACTGAGTTCGTAGGCAGCCCCTATTGCGAGCGGTGCGGAACGGATGAATTCATTTACCTGGAGACCTTCGTCCCGGCAAAGTTCCGGCACGACGGCACCCTCCGGAAGCCCGGCGAAGTAACGTACTTCTGCACCGGATGCGAAGATTTCTCGGCACACTCGGTCCCGGCCTCGTGGGTGCCGCCAGGCTGGTATTTGGGCTAGCCGCAACTCCCTGACGCCCACCCGGATAACATCCAGGCGGGCAGATACGAAACGACAAACGCGATCGCCGCCGGCGGGCACCCTCGGGTGCCTGCCGGCGGCGATCGCGTTTTCCTGGACGTCGCTGGTTGCCGAACCCCTAGATCAGGCTGTCCGAGAGGTGATTGGGCGTCCCGAAGCGGTGCGCGGTAATGCTGACCGCCTGCTCATGCAGGAACGGAAGCAACTCCACACGGCCGGCCTCGGTGACCGGGTGGGCGTAGACGGCCAGGTCCGGGCGCCCGCCGGTGGCTTCGGCCAGCGCTTTTGCGTCGCCACCAAGGAGCCGGATCCGTCCGCCGGACAGCTTTCCGGCGTCAGCGAGCCGTGCCGCGGAGGCCAGCCACGCGGCGTCGTCCTCCACCGTAACGGTGATGTCCAGGGCGGCGAGCGCTGCCTGCAGCGGAGCGGAAAGTTCGACGGCGGTGGACACCGTCAGTGCCGAACCGGCCAAGACGCCGGCGGCTACTGTCCGTGTCAGGGCAGCGACCGGTTCGCCCTCGGAAAGGCGCACCGTCACCGGCAGGGAACGGTAGCGGAAGATGTTCCGCTCCGCGCTCAGTCCGGAAACGTCCTTGGCGGTGCCGAACTCTTCGGCCCAGGCCAAGGCATCTGAGGCCAGGGCACGCTCCAGGGATTCGAAGGCGGGAGCGTCCAGTACACCCTTCGCGGCAGCCGCTAGGCGGCGAACCCCGGAGTTGGTCACGGCTGCCGAGGCGCCGGAACCGCTGGCGCTGCTGGCCTTGCTGACCCAGTCGCCGAGGCCTGCGAGGTAGTTCGGTCCGCCAGCCTTCGTCCCGGCACCGACGGCCGATTTCTTCCAGCCGCCGAAGGGCTGGCGCTGCACGATGGCGCCGGTAATGCCGCGGTTCACGTAGAGGTTTCCAGCCTGGATGGTATCCAGCCAGAGCCCCACTTCCTCCGTGCTCAGCGAGTGCAGGCCGGCGGTCAGGCCGTACTCCACCTGGTTCTGGATGGCGATGGCGTCTTCCAGGGTGTCCGCAGTCATGACGCCGAGCACCGGACCGAAGAACTCGGTGAGGTGGAAGTAGGATCCGCGGCGCACGCCGTAACGGACGCCCGGGCTCCAGAGCCGGCCGGTCTCATCCAGCTGCCGCGGCTCAACGGCCCAGTTCTCGCCTTCGCCCAGGGTGGTAAGGGCATTGAGGAGCTTGCCGCCGGCGGGTTCGATGATCGGCCCCATCTGGCTGGCCGGATCCTCGGGGTAACCCACCTTCAGGGAGGTGACGGCGTCGATCAGCTGGTTGTGGAACCGCTTCGAGGTGGCCACGGAGCCCACCAGAATCACCAGTGAGGCGGCGGAGCACTTCTGCCCGGCGTGACCGAACGCGGAGTAGGCAACGTCCTTCGCGGCGAGGTCAAGGTCAGCGCTGGGTGTGACGATGATGGCGTTCTTGCCGCTGGTTTCGGCCAGCAGCGGCAGGTCCTTGCGGAAGGAGCGGAAGAGTTCGGCGGTTTCGTAACCGCCGGTGAGGATTACGCGGTCCACGGCCGGGTGCGAAATCAGGTGCTGGCCGAGCTCACGCTCGCCCAGCTGAACCATGGTGAGGACGTCGCGGGGCACGCCGGCTTCCCAAAGCGCCTCGATCATCACGGCACCGCTGCGCCGGGCCTGCTTGGCGGGCTTGATCACGACGGCGGAGCCGGCGGCGAGTGCCGCGAGGGTGGAGCCGGCCGGGATGGCCACCGGGAAGTTCCACGGCGGCGTCACCACGGTGAGCTTCGCGGGAACGAAGGTGGCACCGTCGACGTCGTCGAGCTTGCGGGCGGACTCTGCGTAGTAGTGGGCGAAGTCCACGGCTTCGCTGACCTCGGGATCACCCTGGTCGATGGTCTTGCCGGTTTCGCTGGCCATGACCTCGAGCAGGTCCGCGCGGCGGGCCTCCAGGATGTCGCCGGCGCGGTGCAGGATGTCTGCGCGTTCGGCGCCGGTCAGCGCACCCCAGGCTTTGCCCTTTTCGACGGCGGTGGCGATCACCGTGTTGAGCGTTTCAACGTCCGTGATGGTGGCGGCTTCCACGGCGGCGTTGCCCAGCGTGGAGAACGGCACGCGTTCCAGGATGGCCCGGCCCCAGTCGCGGTTTGCCGGCAGGGACGGGTCCGTGTCCGGCGTGTTCTCGAAGGAGTCGTGCGGCATCGGATCGGCCGGCAGGCTGCGGTTCAGCCGGCGATTCGGGCCGGGGACCTCGTCGTCGAGCTCTGCCAGGGAAGCGATGAAGCGCTGCTTCTCCCGCTCAAACAGGGATTCATTTTCGCTGAGTTCGAAGACGGCGGACATGAAGTTGTCCTGGCTGGCCCCCTCTTCGAGGCGGCGGATCAGGTAGGCGATGGCGACGTCGAACTCGGCCGGGTGCACCACGGGCGTGTAGAGCAGCAGCGAACCGACGTCCTTCTTGACGGCTTCAGCCTGGCCCTGCGCCATGCCCAGCAGCATCTCGAACTCGATGCTCTGCGGTGCGGTATCCGCGATGCCGCGCTGCTTGGCCAGCAGCCAGGCGAAGGCGATGTCGAAGAGGTTGTGGCCGGCCACGCCGATGCGGATGTTCTTGATCCGTTCCGGGTGCAGCGAGTAGTTGATGACGCGCTTGTAGTTGGTGTCCGAGTCCTGCTTCGTGTTCCAGGTGGCAAGCGGCCAGTCGTGCAGGGAGGCTTCCACCTGTTCCATGGGCAGGTTGGCGCCCTTGACTACGCGCACCTTGATGGCGGCACCGCCGTTGGCGCGGCGTTCCGCGGCCCAGTCCTGCAGCCGGATCATGGCGGCGAGGGCGTCCGGCAGGTAGGCCTGGAGGACGATGCCGGCTTCCAGGTCCTTGAATTCGGGCTTGTCCAGGATCCGGGTGAAGACCGCGATGGTCATGTCCAGGTCCTTGTACTCTTCCATGTCCAGGTTGATGAACTTGGCCTTCTGTCCGCCGCCGGCAAAGGATGCGGCGCGGGTGAAGAGCGGGGTGAGCTTCTCCACCACGTGCTCCACGGCCTCGTCGAAGGCCCAGGCGGAGTGCGGGGCGACGGTGGAGGACACCTTGATGGAGACGTAGTCCACGTCCGGGCGGGCCAGCAGGGTGTGGGTACCCTCAAGCCGGCGGGAGGCTTCGTGCTCACCGAGCACGGCTTCGCCGAGGAGGTTTACGTTGAGCTTGATTCCGTCTTTGCGGATCTTGGCGATGGCCGGTCCCAGCTTGGCGTCCGTGGCGTCAACGATCAGGTGGCCCACCATTTCGCGGAGCACCTTTCGGGCCACGGGGATGACCACCTGAGGCAGGACAGGTGCCATGGTGCCGCCCAGGCGGACGGCGCTGCGCATGTACCAGGGCAGGAACGCCGGGACCTTCGGGGCCAGGGCCGCCAGGTTGCGGGCGGCGACGTGGAGGTCCTCGGGGCGGACCACGCCGTCGACGAATCCGACCGTGAAGTCGAGCCCGTTAGGGTCCTTCAGCACGCCGGCGAGCTGTTCAGCGGAGGCATCCACGGGAACCTTGGCGGCCTCCGTCAACCAGTGGCGCACCAGCCCGATGGTTTCCCCGGCCAGGGCCTGGGCCTCGGACACCTGGGAACCGCCTGCAACGGCTGCTTCGGTGGCCGTTTTTCCGGTGAGGACACCGGGCTCCGTTGAAATCTTGGTCATGGCTAGCACTCGTTCTTTCCGTAGGTGGGGACCGTCTTTCCACCAGTATGAACCTCCGGTCAGTTAAGATAAAGCGACGTTTTCTGAGCAATACAGGTTAGAAAAACCGATGGTTTCCGGCCCCGCAAAACCGCCCCGGACCCTCTCTCACTTCCTGCCGCTTCCCCGGCCAACCCTCTCTCACTTCCTGCCTTAAACGACGACACCCCCTCCCACCGAAGTGAGAGAGGGTTCGTCGATATGGCACCGGATCTGAGAGAGCGTCCGGGTATTTGCGGCAGGGAGTGAGAGAGCGTCGGGCTAGGCCAGGGGGCGGTGCATCTCCACGGCCTCTTCGTGCCGGGGACTGTTCGGGTTCATCAGTGAATTCTTGCGGCCGTAGCCGAAGTAAATCACCAGGCCAACGACAAGCCAGACGCCGAAGCGTGCCCAGGTTTCCCAGTGCAGCTGGAACATCAGGAAGGCCGAGGCCAGCACGCCGAAGGCGGGAACCAGCGGCATGAAGGGCAGGCGGAAGGCGCGCGGAGCATCCGGCTTCTTGTAGCGGAAAATGATCACCGCGAGGCAGACGACCACGAACGCGGCGAGGATGCCGATGTTCGTCAGGTCGGCCACGGCCTTGATCGGGAAGACACCAGCCAGCAATGCAGACGCAACGCCCGCGATCCAGGTGACGCGCTGCGGGGTACCGTGGTGGTCCGTCTTGGCGAACCAGCCCGGGAGCAGGCCGTCGCGGCTCATGGAGAACCAGACGCGCGTGACGCCGAGCAGGAAGGTCAGCATCACAGTGAGGATGGACAGGACGGCGAACACGGAGATGATGGTGGCGATCACAGGCAGGCCGACGCCGGTAAACGCGGAAGCGAAGCCGGCCTTCGGGTCGATGTCCTGGTAGTTCTGCATACCGGTAAGTACCAGGGTGGCCGCCACGTAGAGCAGCATGGCGATGATGAGGGACAGGATGATCGCCTTGGGCATGTGCTTCTTGCCGTCGGTGGCTTCCTCGGCCGCGGTGCTCATGGCGTCGTAGCCGAAGACCGCGAAGAACACGGTGGCCGAACCTGCCAGCACCGGACCGAAGCCGCTGGGCATGAACGGGTTGTAGTTGTTGGTGTCGATGTAGAAGATGCCCAGGCCGATGATGAACAGGATCAGGACAACCTTGATGGCCACCGCCACCAGCTCAAACCGGCCGAACGCCCGGGTGCCGCGGGACAGGATCCAGGTGACGATCAGGCAGACCACGATGGCCGGGATGTTGACGATGCCGCCCTTGCCTTCATCCGGCGTGGACGTCATCCACACGGGCATCTGGATGCCGATGCCGGTGAGGAACGCGTCGAAGTAGCCGGAAATACCAATGGCCACAACGGCCACAATCGCAATGTACTCGAGGAGCAGGTCCCAGCCGATAAACCAGCCGATCACCTCGCCGAGGGCCACATACCCATAGGTGTAGGCCGAACCTGCGCGGGGGATCATCCCGGCAAATTCCGCATAGGACAAGGCGGCGGCTGCAGAAGCGAGGCCGGCAATCAGGAAGGAGAACAGCACTGCCGGCCCCACGCCGGGCTCGGATTCGCTGCCGTGGGCAACGAGGCCCGCCAGGGAAAAGATGCCGACGCCGATGATGCCGCCGACGCCGATTGCCGTCAGCTGCCAGAGACCCAGGCTTTTCATCAGCCCGCTGTGCTTGTTTTCCTCTTCGATGTCGTCAATCGGTTTTCGCCGCATGATCGACTGGGATAAATCTTTAGTGCTCATCAGGGACTCCTGCATAGATGTGGACCCATCAATCCGCCCTGTGATGGGACTTACTCAGTCTGTTTAGTATGCAAGCCCTCTTGCATTAGATAAAGTGAATTCTCCTAATTAATATTCATTAGATTTAGCGAAGGAACAGGCATGCTCGACGTCCGGCGGTTGAGGCTGCTCCGTGAACTCAAAATCCGGGGAACTCTCGCCGAGGTGGCGGAGGCACTCCAGTACAGTCCGTCGTCGGTCTCCCAGCAGCTGGCCCTCCTCGAGAAGGAGGCCGGGGTGCAACTGCTGCGCAAGACCGGGCGGCGCGTCCAACTGACCCCGCAGGCCGAAGTCCTTGTGGCACACACCGGCCACCTGCTCGAAACGATTGAACAGGCCGAGGCCGATCTGGCAGCAAGCCTTACCACCGTTTCAGGCACCGTCCGGATCGCCGTCTTCCAATCCGCCGCCCTCGCCCTGATGCCCGGCACGCTCACCCGGATGGCGGCCGCCTACCCCGAAGTCAGGATCGAGATGGTCCAGCGCGAACCGGAAACGGCCCTGCACGAAACCTGGGCCCGGGACTTTGACCTGGTCATCGCCGAGCAGTATCCCGGCCATGCCGCCCCGCGGTACGCGGAACTGGACCGCCTCCGGCTGACCGGCGACGCCATCCGGCTTGCAGTCCCCGGACCGGAAAAGGGCCTTCCGCCCATCCGTTCGCTCGAAGACACTGCGGAGCTTGCCTGGGTGATGGAGCCGCGGGGCGCGGCATCCAGGCACTGGGCCGAGCAGGCCTGCCGCAGCGCAGGGTTCGAGCCCGACGTCAGGTATGAAACGGCCGACCTGCAGGCGCAGATCCGGCTGATCGAGTCCGGCAACGCCGTTGGCCTGATGCCAGACCTCGTCTGGACCGGACGGGGAACATCGGCGCAGCTGCTGCTCCTGCCGGGCAACCCGCACCGGACCGTCTTCACGTCCGTGCGGCGGTCCAGCGCCAAACGGCCTGCCATTCTGGCCGCCCGCGAAGTGCTGGCCATAACAGCCGATTCCATTGCCCCGGCCGGACCGGTACCGCCGGAGGCAATCTCCGCCTAAGCCGCCGGGAAAGCCGCCGGCGAAGGCCGCAGAGCCCCGAACAGTCCCCGCCGCAAAGTTCCCTACGTCACAGCGCGGAAGTGCGCCGGGCGTTAGACTGGGCACGTTATGAATCGCACAATGTTTAAGTCCAAAATCCACCGGGCCACTGTCACGCACGCCGATCTGCACTACGTGGGGTCGGTCACCGTTGACCTGGACCTGCTGGAGGCTGCGGACATTCTCCCGGGAGAGCTCGTGGCGATCGTCGACGTCACCAACGGCGCCCGACTGGAAACGTACACCATTGCCGGCGAGCGCGGTTCCGGTGTTATCGGCATCAACGGCGCCGCTGCGCACCTCATGCATGAGAATGACATCGTCATCCTGATCACCTATGCCGAGATGACCACTGAAGAAGCCAAGGCATACACGCCCAAGGTGGTCCACGTGGACAAGGACAACAGGATTGTCCAGATCGGCAACGACCCCGCAGAGGGCCACACCCGCGGCCTCATGCGGCCGCCGTACGCCCTGAACAACTCCGCCCTGAACTAAGGTTCCGGTCGGGCCGCGCGGCCCGGAATCCGGCCCGTCCGGATACCGAGATCCTGCCCACACTGCGGCTTCAGGCTGAATAAATCTGATTAGGCTGGGTTGGTGACTGCCAACCCCCGAAACGCCGTGGTGCCCGGCCTCCCGGAAGAACTCGCAGGGAAACTGCCAGGGACAGCCGGGTGCTAGGCGTTCTCGCGGGCTTCTTCGTGGTGTGGTCCATCATTCTCGTGGGCATGTTCGTGGGCCGCCGGAACGTCCTCGGAGAAAACGCCCGCTCCGTGCTGAGCGCGCTGACGTTCTTCGTGGCCAGCCCGGCCCTCCTCTTCGAGACCCTGAGTAAGGCCAAGCTGCACGACGTCTTTGCCGCTCCCCTGCTGGTGACAGCCGCCGGCGCGATGGTCACGGCCGCAATCTTCTTCGTGATCGTCCGGTTTCTGTTGAAACGGACCGTGCCCGAATCGCTGATGTCATCGATGAGCGCGTCACTGGCGAACTCCGCCAACTTGGGCATTCCCATCGCCGTGTACGTGCTCGGCGACGCCGGCTACGTGGCGCCGCTGCTGATCTTCCAGCTGGCCTTCTTCACGCCGCTCTTCCTGATGGCCCTGGATGCCACCACCAGCTCGCACCGGACCACCCCCGCCGGCTTTGCCCTCATGATCCTCAAGAACCCGATGATCGTGGGGTCGGCCCTGGGCCTGGTGGTGGCGGGAACGGGATGGCAGGTGCCGGAGCTGGTCATGCAGCCCATCCATCTGATTGGCGGGGCAGCCATCCCGGCCATGCTGATCGCCTTCGGCATGAGCCTGAACGGATCCCGGCCGCTGCAGGCGGCCGCCGGCCGCCGCATCGATACGCTCCTCGCCAGCGCGTTCAAGCTCGTGGTCCACCCGGCCATCGCCTATCTGGTGGCACGGCTGATCGGCATGGAGGGGCAGGCCCTCTTCGCCGTCGTGGTGACGTCCGCCCTGCCCACTGCCCAAAACGTTTTCGTGGCGGCCAGCCGCTACCGCACCGGCATCACCGTGGCCAAGGACACCGTGCTGATCACCACGGTGGTCGCCGTGCCGGCCATGATCGGCGTGGCCCTTCTCCTGGCTTAGACCTTGTCCAAAGGTCTTAGTTCTTCTGGTGCTGGTCCAGGATCCGGGCGCAGCGGATGAAGCCCAGGTGGGAGTAGGCCTGCGGATGGTTGCCCAGGTGGGTTTCGTTGCCGGGATCGTACTCTTCGGGAAGCAGGCCGGTGGGGCCGAACAGGTTCACCAGCTGGTCGAACAAATCCCAGGCCTCCTCGATCCGGCCCACCGCCACATAGGCCTCGATCAGCCAGGTGGTGCAGATGTGGAAGCCGCCCTCCAAACCCGGCAGCCCGTCGTCGTACCTGTACCGGAAAACGGTGGGTCCCACCCGAAGCTCACGTTCCACGGCGGTGACGGTGTCCAGGAACCGCTGGTCGTTCACATCCAGCAGGCCGGACAGGCCGATGTGCAGCACGGCGGCGTCCAGGTCCGGGCTGTCGTAGGCCACGGTGTAGGACGCCGCGCCGTCGTCCCAGCCCTCGCGGAGGACTTCCTCGCGGATCGTTGCTGCGGTGGGCGCCCACACGGGCTCCGGCGCCCTGCCGTGCCGGGCCGCGGTGCGCAGGGCGCGGTCCAGCGTCACCCAGCACATCACCTTGGTGTACACGTGGTGCCGGGGTGCGCGGCGAGCTTCCCAGATCCCGTGGTCTGCCTCGTGCCAGCGGGCCAGCACGGCGGAGGCCATCTGCACCATCAGCTCCCAGTGCGAATCCTCCAGTGTGCCCTCACGCTCACTCACCGCGCAGATCAGCTCCGCGATGGGCCCGAAGACGTCCAGCTGCACCTGATGGTCCGCGGCGTTGCCGATCCTGACGGGGCGTGATCCCGCATAGCCGGGCAGGCTTTCGATGATCGCCTCCGTGGAGAGCGGCGCCCCTGTGACCGAGTACAGCGGGTGCAGCCATTCCGGCCCGGGCGCGTTGTCCAGGATCCGGCCCAGCCAGCGCAGGAATCCGTACGCCTCCTTGCTGGAACCCAGGTCCACGAGCGCGTTGACGGTCATGGAGCCGTCCCGCAGCCAGCAGTAGCGGTAGTCCCAGTTACGGGTGCCCCCGATTCCCTCCGGCAGCGATGTGGTGGGGGCGGCAAGCACGGCTCCGGTGGGTTCGTGCACCAGCGCGCGGAGCACCAGCGCCGAGCGGCGCACCAGCGAGGGCTTGACGCCCGGTAGCTCCAGGTCCTGGACCCACCGCCGGGACTGATGGGCGACGGCGGCGCGGCGCTCCGTTTCGCCGCCCACCCCGGTGTGGGTGGGCTCTGTGTCACCGCAGCGCAGGTTGAGCACTACAGTCCCGTTCCGCAGGTTGACGTCCGCAGTGGCCGTGGCATGGCGGCCGTCCGAGGTGATGGAAAAACTGACGCCGGGAGCCAGCAGGATGATGGGATCGGAAGTGCCCACTACATGCAGTTCCTCGCCCCGGGCCTCCATGCTGAACGGTGCGTTCGCGTAGTCGGGCCGGGGCGCGAAGACGATCCGTGCCGCGCCGCTCCCGGACAGCACCCGGACCAGGCTGGTGATCCCGTCCGGGGCGGGTTCGAGGTAGTCGGTCACAGTGACGTCGGCCCAGCGGGTTTCCACGATCATTGTGCTGTCTACGTAGCGCTGGCCCAGGACCTGGGATGCTTTAACCGGTTCCACGGAGAAGTGTCCCGCGGCGTCACCGCCCAGGATGTGGGCGAACAGGGACCCCGAGTCCGGCAGCGGGTGGCTCATCCAGCAGACCTTGGCTTCAGGGGTGATCAGGGCCGTGGATGAGCCGTTGCCGATCATCGAGTGGCGCTCCAGGCCGACGGCGTCCTCGCCGAAAAGCCAAGCGCGCCGCAGTTCGAAGAGGATGGCCAGCACCCGCGCGAAGGATTCCGGGTCCCGGAGGCGGTGGGCGGCCGAGGAAGACCCCTCCCCTACCTTGATCCCCATGTCCGGACCGCGCAGGGTGGCCATGGCCAGTTCATCGCTGGAGGCGTCCCCGGCGTAGAGGGCGGCACTCACGCCCAGGCGGGCGCGGAGGTGTTCCAGGGCGTCGGCCTTGGATGGCTCCACCACGGAAAGGTCCAGCACGGAGCCGTCCACAATGTAGAACAGCCCGTGGGCGCGGGCCACTTCCTCGGCCTTCTCCAGCACCTTGGCGACGATAGCCGCCGAGGCCGGGCGGGTGTGCACGGACACCGCCACGGGCTTGCGCTCGATGCTGATCCCCTTGTACGCGCCGATCGTTTCCACAAGGGCCTGGCTTGCCTGCTGCAGCACGGATTCGGTGGCCAGCGACAGGCCGTGGGCAAAGCCCATGTCGAACTCGGCGCCGTGGGAGCCCACCAGGTGCACCTCCGCCGGGAGCCTGGAAACTGCCGCCAGGTCCCGCAGCGACCGGCCGGAGATGACGGCAGCGTGGGTGTTGGGCAGGGCGGCCAGGGCCCGGAGGGCAATCGCGGCACTGCCCAGCGGCAGGGTCTCGGTGGAGATTCCCTCCGCGTCGCAAAGCGTTCCGCCGTAGTTGCAGGCCACCAGCAGTCCGGGGGTGCGGGCCAGGATCTTGAGTTCAGCGAGCAGCTGCGGGGTGAGTCCGTCGTCGGCGGCGTCGGACTGCACAAAAGCGCGGAGCAGGCCGAGCGGCAGCGAACGCGTCAGGAGGGCAGAATCGGCCACGGACTGGTTGAGCGGAGTAGGCACAGGCGACGTCCTTCGGATAATCCCCAATGATGCGTGAGAGAAGTCCGGCGAGGGACATACCCCCAGTCTCCGATGCCGTGGTTACACCAGAATATCCCCGTCATTGCCGGAATGTAACGTGTGCGCAGCCCCGGTTATCAGGCGGCAGCCAGGCGGCTACCGCGCGCGCTTCAGCACAACGGCGGTGGCGTCGTCGGAGACGTCGCGGCCCGAGGCCAGCGCAAGGACGGCGTCGCAGGCGGCCTGGGCGCTGGGGCTGCCGCAGACCGTGCCGGCCACCACGGCCGTCAGGACTTCGACGTCGGGGTACACATCAAGCAGGCCGTCGCTGACCACAGCCAGGCAATCGCCGGGCTCCAGCAAAACCTGGTGGGCGTCCCATTCCTGGTCCGGCCATGCACCCACGGGAGGGCCGCCGGTGAGCAGCCGCGAGCAGCTTCCGTCCGGCCTGATGTGCAGCGCCAGGCCGTGGCCGGCGTCGACGTAGTGCAGGATTCCGGCAGCTGCGTCCAGGCGGGCGTGGAAGAGGGTGACAAAGGAGGCGGACTGTTCGAGGTCGGCTTCCAGGATCCGGCCCGCCGAGCTGAATGCCTCACTCAACGGCGTCCGGTGCGCCACGGACCGCATGACGGCGCGGACGGTGGCCGCGATCAGCGCGGCGCCCATGCCCTTGCCCATGGCGTCGGCCAGCGTCAGCTGCAGCCCGCCGGCGCTCGGATACCAGTCGTAAAAGTCGCCGCCGACGTTGCGGGAGGGCCGGAAGGATCCGGCGATGTCGAATCCGTCGGTAGACAGGCCCTCGGCCGGGAGCAGGCTCCGCTGGACTTCGACGGCGCGGCGCAGTTCGTCCTGGGCTGCCGCTTCGTGGACGGCACTGGCCCGCGGCCTGCGGAACAGGGCGGTGATCCGCGAGCCGAGTTCCCGGGGGCTGAAGGGCTTGGTGATGTAGTCATCGGCGCCGGTGTCGAGCCCGGTGAGCCGGTCCAGTTCCTCGCCGCGGGCGGTGATCATCAGGATGTACGCGTCGGAAAACCGGCGTAGCTGGCGGCAGACCTCAACGCCGTCGATGTCCGGCAGGTTCAGGTCAAGGGTCACCAGTTCGGCGCCGTCGCGCTGCATCAGTTCGACGCCGGCCCGCCCCGATGACACGGCGGAAACCTGGAAACCCTGCTTGGTCAGGATGTGGACCAGAAGGCCGCGGATATCGTCATCGTCCTCAATGACCAGGGCACGGCGTACGTCCGGCTCTTCAGTCATGCACCAATTAGACTCCGTGCGGGCTCCCGTTGTCACATCGGTACCAGTCAGGCCGTCC
>Ga0307408_100001087_pt1 | contig 20790 bp, 18 predicted proteins | sample 322Cmetagenome_FD_202116 | JGI IMG/M metagenome (GOLD analysis project Ga0307408, IMG submission 202116) | Maize rhizosphere microbial communities from greenhouse at UC Davis, California, United States - 322HYB-C-3 | ecosystem: Host-associated > Plants > Roots > Rhizosphere > Soil | place... | reverse complement strand
TGGGCCTGCTCATCGGCCAGGACATCTGGCAGCGCGTCTTCACCGCCAAGACCCCCGGCGTGGCGCGCTGGGGCGGAGCAACCGCCGGCATCTACTGCATCCTCTATGGCGTTGCCGGCGCCCTCATCGGCATGGCCGCCAGCGTTGCCCTGTCCAACATCGAGATCGCTGCCAAGGACGACGTCTACGCGGAAGTGGCCCAGAACCTGCTGCCCGTCGGCATCGGCGGCCTGGTCCTGGCCGCCGCGGTTGCCGCCATGATGTCCACCGCCTCCGGCGCACTGATCGCCGCCGCAACCGTGGCCCGCGCCGACGTCCTGCCGTTCGTGGCCAGCTGGTTCGGCAAGGACATCAGCACCGAGGACACGGACAACCCGGAACACGACGTCAAGGCCAACCGCATCTGGGTCCTTACGCTGGGCATCATCGCGATCGTCATTGCCATCATCACCAAGGACGTCGTGGCAGCCCTGACCATCGCCTACGACATCCTGGTGGGCGGCCTTCTCGTGGCCATCCTGGGTGGCCTGGTGTGGAAGCGCGGCACCGGCATCGCCGCAGCCGCCTCCATGGCAGCCGGCTCTGTGGTGACGCTGGGCACCATGATCATCCTGGAAATCAATGCCAAGGCACCACTGGACGGCATCTACGCCAACGAGCCCATCTACTACGGCCTGATCGCCTCCGCCGTTGTCTACATCGCTGTCTCGCTCGCCACCCCGCCCACCGACCCGCTGGTGATGCGCAACTGGCAGCGCCGGGTCTCCGGGCAGGAGTCGGAGGAAGCCCCGGCCGAGGCTGTCACCGCCCCCTGACCCATTAGCCACGCACGACGGCGGCGCCTCCTTTCGCAATCCAGCGAAGGGAGGCGCCGCCGTCGTCAGTCGTTATTCGGTTTCGCGGACCTCGTCAGGGTCGTCCAACGGAACGGGCCGATCCTCGGCGTCGATGATGACCGGAGGCGCCTGGACCACCGGCTCCTCCTCGTCCAGGAATTCGTCCTCTGCATCCCAGTCGTCCTCATCTACCGGTGCATCCTCGGCGTAGTCGTAAGCGGGGTCCGCTTCGACGGCGTCCAGGTGCGGCATGTCCGGGTGCTGTCCGGTGGTGCTCATAATCCAACCTCCGTTTGTTCGCCTGACGTGCTCTTTTCGTGAGGGCGCTGGCTGCGCCACACCTTCATCACAACACCGCGCGGCAGGCGGGTCAATAGTCCTGCGGAGCCCTTCGCGGGCCTGCGGAACCGGTTCCGGATTAAGGCGTACCGAAACCTTCCAGCGAGGTTTACCGGCCAAAAAACCCCGGATATTCGCAGTAAGCTGGGCTCTGCAATGGGGCCGCACCATGCCCTGTCCAGCCCAGGAGTTTCCGTGTCACAGCACGCCCAGCCGAACCCACCCCGCCCCTCCCCCGTACCCTCCGCTGCCGCCATGCCGGCCTCCGGGCCGGGCCCGGCGCGGCAGCAGGGTGCCCAGAGGGAACCCTCGGCTGCGGACATCAAACGGTGGCGCCAGTACCTTGCCGACGAACGCGCCGAAGCGGCCGTCTACCGCGACCTGGCGCAGAACCGGGAGGGCGAGGAACGCGAGATCCTCCTGGCACTGGCCGAGGCTGAGGGCCGGCATGAGGCCCACTGGCTGGCACTGCTGGGCGACCAGGCGGGCAAGGCCAGGCAGGCCTCGTTCCGCAGCCGGTTCGTCGGCTTCCTGGCCCGGCATTTCGGCTCGGTGTTCGTGCTGGCACTTGCCCAGCGGGCCGAGGGCCGATCCCCGTACGCAAAGGATCCCAACGCCACCGATGCCATGGCCGCCGACGAGCAGATCCACGAGGAAGTGGTCCGCGGCCTGGCGACGCGCGGGCGCAACCGCCTCGCCGGAAGTTTCCGTGCGGCCGTTTTCGGCGCCAATGACGGACTGGTCAGCAACCTCTCCCTGGTGATGGGTATGGCTGCCTCCGGGGTTGCCAGCAGCGTGGTACTGCTCAGCGGCATCGCGGGCCTGCTCGCGGGCGCCATGTCCATGGGCGCCGGCGAGTTCATCTCGGTCCGTTCCCAGCGCGAGCTGCTGGCTGCCACCCGGCCCACCCAGGTCACCCTGGCCGCCGCCCCCAAACTGGATATCGAGCACAACGAACTCCTCCTGGTCTACCTGGCCCGGGGCATGTCCCATGAAGCGGCCGAGCACCGCGTCCAGGAACGCATGGGGCTGTTGTCCTGCGACTGCGATCCGAGCCTGTCGCTGCAGCCGGAACTGCCCGAGGACGAGGACCAGCACGAGGCCGTCGGCACCGCGTGGGGCGCCGCGCTGTCCAGCTTCTGCTTCTTCGCCTCCGGCGCGATCGTCCCCATCCTGCCGTTCATCTTCGGCCTGACCGGACTGGCGGCCCTGGTGGTGGCCGGCGTCCTGGTGGGCCTCGCCCTGCTGGGCACCGGCGGCATCGTGGGCCTGCTCTCCGGCACGTCCCCCCTGACCCGGGGACTGCGCCAGCTCGGCATCGGGCTGGGAGCAGCCGCCATCACCTACCTGCTGGGGCTTGTCTTCGGCACCGTGGTGGGTTGATGGCAGGCATCGCGGCCGGGGCGCAGACACCATGACAGAGTCCCGTCCGCCGCGCCACGCCGGCGACAGACCCCGCACGGGGCTGGGATACCGGTCCGTGCTGGCAGGGGCACTCCTGCTGGCGGCCGTGTTCGGCGGCGCGCTGGCGCTCGACGATCCCCGGGTCAAGCACCTCTTGGACGTCCGGATCGGCCCCGGCAATCAGCAAGCCAAGCCGAGGGAAGGCGGCAACCCGTCCGGCGATGCCGGTGCGCCACAACCTGCCGAAGCCCGCGTTGGCACTCCTCCCCCGGGCCATGAGGAAGCAGACTCCCCGCTGGGCACCCCCATCCCGCCCGCCGTCGGCAGCGACTCCTACCGTTTCCTGGCCGTCAACGGAGACGGCAGCCCCGTGGGGTATTCACCCTGCCGCCCGCTCCACTACGTGGTCAACACGGATCTTGCCCCGGCCGGCTCGGAGCAGCTTGTCCCTGACGCCATCGCCACCATCTCGGCAGCAACCGGGATTTCATTCATCTATGACGGCACCACCGGAGAGCAGCCCTCGCCGCAGCGGCCGCCCTACCAGCCTCACGCCTACGGCGAGCGCTGGGCGCCGCTGCTCATCGCCTGGACCACGCCCGAGGTGGCCCCGCAGCTCGCGGGAAAGGTGATCGGCACCGGCGGCAGCACCCATTTCAGCTACGACGACGGACCCAAGACGTTCGTCACCGGCGGACTGGACCTGGATGCGCCGCAGATAGCCAACGAACTGCTGAATCCGGACGGCCACCTTTACGCAACCGTCGTGATCCTGCACGAACTCAGCCATGTGATGGGCCTGGACCATGTGGAGGATCCCCGGCAGCTGATGTACCCGGAAATCGGCACACCTGAGGGGCTGTCCGCCGGCGACCTCAACGGCCTCTACGAGCTGGGCAAGGCGCAGTGCCGGAAGGACCTCTGACCAGCCGGACTTGGCGCGGCTAGCCCCGCAGGATCGCCACGGCGTCGTCCACCGAATCCACCAGGAATATCCGCTCCTCCATCGCCCGGCCTGCCGCCATGGTCCGCAACAGGGGCCACGCCGGATACTGGTGTTCCCAATGGCGCCTGCCCACCAGGACCATCGGCGTGACCTTTTCCCTGGCCCCGTAGTAGTTCTCGCAGGCATCCTGGAAAATCTCCTGGATGGTGCCTGCCGCTCCGGGCAGGAAGACGATGCCGCCCTGGCACAGTTCCAGCAGGATTGCTTCGCGGATGGCGTTGGCAAAGTACTTGGCAATAGCGGTGGCGAAATAGTTGGGCGGCTCGTGGCCGTAGAACCAGGTGGGGATTCCCAGTGACGGCGTTCCGCCCGGATAGCGTTCGACGACGGCCGCCGCCACGCGTGCCCACGCCGAGACCGAGGGACGGAAGCCGGGAACGGCGGCGAGCATGTCCAGCGCAGCCGGGAGCGCGCCGTCGTCCGCCTGGCTGAGGTAGGCGCCAAGGTTGGCCGCCTCCATGGCGCCCGGTCCCCCACCGGTGGCGACGGAGAATCCGTTCTGTGCCAACAGCCTGCCGAGCCTTGCCGCCGCCGCGTAGTCCTCGCTGCCACGCTGTGCCGCGTGCCCGCCCATGACGCCCACCATGCGGCGCCCTGACCAGGGAGGGGATGCTGCCAGTTCTTCCAGCGCGTCGCCAATGGCATGGTCGTGCAAGGCAGAGGCAAGCGTCGCGTCCACCCGGTGCCGCAGCCCGGGCTGGATGCTCCACTGGTAGATCCGGGCATCGGGCAGGTCCTCGTAGCGCGCTTCCGCGAGGCCCGCATAGAGCTCCCCGGGCGTGTACAGCGTGGAACGGTACGGATTGAACGGCACCCCCGCAAGACGGGGAAAGATCAGCGCCCCGCGCCGCCGCAGGCCGTCCTCCACGCCGTCGTCAAATGTGCAGCCCATAAATAGGGCGCCCGCCACATCCAGCCCGTCCAGGACAGCGGACCTGCCGCGCAGGTCCAGGGACTGCGCATGCCAGCCCTGCAGGTGCACCGCGCCGGCGGACACCAGCCGGTCAAAGCTTTCGAGGTCCTCCACCTCCAGGCTGTGGGGATTGGGTCCAAGGTTCCCGGACAGATTCATGCGCACCGCCACCTTCCGCTGCTTATCCCCACAGCGTAGGCCACCCACAAAGCAGCGCCCGAGCCGATGCCACACCTTCGCGCAAGTACGCTCCGAGACAGGTAACTTCCCCCGCCCCAGACCGCTCCGCCGGCCGCTGCCACCCTTGACCCTGCTATCGCGCCTGCTACGATCAGGGAAGAAAGTATGTCCTATCAAGAGAACATATGGCGGCAAAGCGGCCGAAACACCTTACGGGGGCAGGCTGGAACCGCACTGTAGAACAGGAACGAAACGTGGCGAACAAGCTGGGTCTCAATATCGACCGATCCTCCCCCGTACCCCTCTACCACCAGGTGGTGCAGGGCATCGAGGCCGCGATCTACAGCGGTGTCCTTGAGCCGGGAAGCCGGCTGGACAATGAGATCGACCTCGCGGCCCAGCTGAACCTGTCCCGCCCCACCATGCGCAAAGCCATGGATGAGCTTGTCCGCTCCGGCCTGCTGGTCCGCAAGCGCGGCGTGGGAACCCAGGTGGTATCCAGCCAGGTGCGCCGTCCCCTGGAGCTGTCCAGCCTGTATGACGACCTCACCAACAACGGCAAGAAACCCACCACAGACGTCCTGAGTTTTTCCCACATCGAGGCGGACGACGCCATCCTCGCAACACTCCAGCTTCCGGAAGGATCGAAGGTCTACCACTTCACCCGGCTGCGGAAGGTTGGCGGCAAACCCCTGGCCCTGATGGAGAACTGGGTCCGTGACGACATCGCGGAGATGGACCAGGCGATGCTCTCCTCCGAAGGCCTCTACTCCATCCTCCGCCGGGGCGGCGTCAACTTCCGGCTTGCCACGCAGCGGATCGGCGCCATGACAGCCAACGAATACCAGGCCTCCATGCTTGAAACCGTGGAAGGATCGGCCCTCGTGACCATGGAGCGCACAGCGGTTGACGACACCGGACGCCGGGTGGAGACGGGCCAGCACGTGTACCGCGCCGATTCCTACAGCTTTGAAATGACACTCGTACAGCGCTAACCCGCAAGGAGCACACTCCATGACCAACTGGGTCTACCCCCGTGGCACCGCCGCCGACGGCAAGTGGGACGTGTCGATCGGCACTTCCGATTCCTCCCTCACCGTGGACGGCTGGGCACACACGGGACTGAAGGTCGCCACCCTCGCCGCAGGGTCCGACGTCGCCCTTCCCGCCGCGGATGAGGAACGCATCGTAGTGCCGCTTCACGGATCCTTCACCGTAACGGTCGACGGAACCGGCTATGAACTTGGCGGCCGCGCCTCCGTCTTTTCCGGCCCCAGCGACGTCCTGTACTCGGGAACCGGCAGGGCAGTGACCATCAGTTCCGCCGCCGGTGGGCGTGTGGCCGTTGCCACCGCGCCGGCCAAGGACTCCTACCACACCCGGCTCGTGACTGCTGCCGAGACTCCCATTGAGCTGCGCGGTGCCGGAAATTGCTCCCGCCAGGTCCACAACTTCGGCACGCCCGCCGCGCTGGAGGCGGACCGTTTCATCGTGTGCGAGGTCCTCACCCCCGCCGGCAACTGGTCCTCCTACCCGCCGCACAAGCATGACGAGGAGAAAGAGGGCGAGACCCGCCTCGAGGAGATCTACTACTTCGAGACCCAGGTGGCTGCCGGAGCTGCAGCGCCGGAGGACGCCGATGCAATCGGCTACCAGCGCGTCTACGCCTCCGATGAACGGCCCATCGACGTTTCGGCAGAAGTCCGCACCGGCGACGTGGTCCTGGTCCCCTACGGCTGGCACGGCCCGGCAATGGCTGCACCCGGCTACGACCTGTATTACCTCAACGTCATGGCGGGGCCTGGCCCGGTGCGCGAGTGGCTGATCAGTGACGACCCGCACCATGGCTGGGTCCGCCAAAGCTGGGACGGCCAGGACATCGATCCGCGCCTGCCGTTCGGCGGCTGACACACCTGCCGCCGCCGGGATAGGCCGGGGCGCTGGTATCCCTGGCACGCCCCCACCCTCGGAGTTTTTGTCCAGATACGGCGACTTCCGGGCCCTTCAGCCCACCATATCTGGACAAAAACTCAGACCGGGGAGGGCTCCGCTTCCTTCACGGGTACGGGCGCGGGGACCTCGGCACGAGCCTCGGTCCGCTTCGCGGCTGCCGCCGCGCAGGCCATGACCGCCAGGCCCAGGAGGGTGATGCCGGCCCCCGCCCAGATCGGTGACGTGTAGCCCAGTCCGGCAGTGATGGTGACGCCGCCGAGCCATGCACCCAGGGCGTTGCCCACGTTGAAGGCACCGATGTTGGCGCCGGAGGCCAGGGTGGGGGCGCTGCTGGCGTACTTCATCACGCGCGCCTGCAGGCCCGGCACCGTGGCGAATCCGAAGCCGCCCATCAGCAGCAGGGAGGCGATGGTCAGGGCCTGGCTGCCGGCCGTCAGCGCGAAGATCACCAGGATCACAAAGAGGACCGCGAGCACCACCAGCAGTGTGCGGTCCACGTTGCGGTCCGCAGCTTTGCCTCCGAGGGTGTTACCGGCGAACAGCCCGACGCCGAAGAGGACCAGCAGCCAGGGAACGGCAGTGGCGGCGAAACCGGATACTTCCGTGAGCGTATAGGCGATATAGGTAAAGGCACCGAACATGCCGCCGAAGCCGAGGATGGTCACGATGATGGAGAGCCAGACCTGGCGGGAGCGGAAAGCCGCCAGCTCGCGGCGCAGCCCGCCCGCCTCATCCTTGGCTCCGGCAGCCTTGGGCACCAGGAACAGGATTCCGGCCAGTGCCGCCAGTCCGATGACGGTGATGGCCCAGAACGTGGCGCGCCACCCTGCAGCCTGTCCCAGCAGGGTTCCGAAGGGCACACCCAGGACATTGGCGGCGGTCAGGCCGGTGAACATGAGGGCGATGGCGCCTGCCTTCTTGCTGGGAACCACCATGTCGGCCGCCACCACGGCTCCGATGCCGAAGAAGGCTCCGTGCGCGAGTGCCGCGATGACCCGGCCAAGCATCATGGGCCAGTAGTCGGCGGCAGTGGCGGACAGCAGGTTGCCGGCAATGAACAGGACCAGCAGGGCGGCGAGTACGGGCTTGCGGTCGAGGCGCGTCACAGCGGCGGTCAGCCCGAGGGCCCCCACCACCACAGCCAGCGCATAGCCGGAAATAAACCAGCCGGCGGAAGCTTCGCTGACGCCGAAATCTGCTGCCACTTCGGGCAGCAGGCCCATGATGACGAATTCGGTGAGACCGATCCCAAAGCCACCGAGGGCTAGGGCTAGAAGGCCGAGAGGCATGCGGACGCTCCTTTGAGCTGTACGTGTCGGGGGAACGCGCCTAGAATAGTTGCAGGCGCGGGATTTATTGTTGCACATGCAAATATACCGCGCAAGCAACTATTTCCGTATCCGCTGGCGGCCGCCTCCCGGCTCCCAGCCAAAAGGAGCAAACACCATGGGCATCAAGGACGACGCCGTCGAGGTCCGCGCGCAAGGATGGCGGACCCTGGCGGCACTTCACGGCCTGATTGAAGGCGAACTTGAGCGCGCCCTCCAGGCCGGATCGAAGCTCTCAGTCGTGGAGTACACGGTCCTGGACGCGCTGAGCCGCCAGGACGGCTGGCACATGCGGATGCAGCAGTTGGCCCGCGCCACAGCCCTGAGCCCCAGTGCCACCACCCGCCTGGTCAACCGGCTCGAGGACCGGGGGCTCCTCACCCGGATCCTGTGCGACGATGACCGGCGTGGCATATACACCGAGCTGACGGCAAGCGGCAGCAGCCTCCTGGCGGAAGCCCGTCCCGTGCATGACGCAACGCTGGAACGGGCGCTTAACGAAGCGCAGGACATCCCCGAACTGGCACCCCTCGTGGACGCCCTCCCCAAACTGCACGCAGTGAGCTGACCGGCTTTCCCGGCGTATCAGGGCATCCGGCTCGGCACCGCGCTTGCCACCCTTACCGGCAGGCCGCTCGCCAGCGACTCCTGGGCGGCGTCGGCAACGCGCGATGCTGCCACGGCGTCCTCGGGGGTGCAGGGGTTTTCCCTGCGCCCCAAAATCAGCTCCACGAATGCCTGCATTTCCGATCTGTACGCCTGGTCGAAGCGCTCCGCGAACGTCCTGTGTGGCTTCCCCGCCGGAAAGGCGACACCGGGTTCGGCGGAAACCATCGCCGACCTGTCGTCCAGCCCCACCGTCAGCGATGCGGCCGAGCCCTGGATCTCCAGCCGGACATCGTGGCCCGCCCCGTTGTAGCGGCTGGCGGAGACGGTCCCTACCGTGCCGTCGTCGAACGTCACCAAAGCCAGCGCGGTGTCCACATCTCCCACGGACCCGATGGCCGCGTCACCGTTGTTCGAGCCCTTGGCGTACACCTCCACGATCTCGCGGCCGGTCAGCCAGCGGAGGATATCGAAGTCGTGGACCGAACAGTCACGGAACAGGCCCCCGGACGTGGCCAGGAACTCGACAGGCGGCGGCGCCATGTCGCAGGTGACGGCCCGGAGCGAATGGATCCAGCCCAGTTCCCCGGCCTGGAAGGCGCGCCTGGCCTCGAGATAGCCGGCATCAAAGCGCCGCTGGTGGCCGATCTGCACCACACCGTTGTTGCTGCGGATGTAGTCCAGCACGGGCAGGGCGTCCTCCACGTTCATGGCGACCGGCTTCTCGCAAAACACGGGAATCCCTGCATCCACCCCGGCACGGATCAGCTCGGGATGGGTCCCGGTCCCGGTCGCGATCACGAGCCCTTGGACCCCCGAGGCGAGCAGCGCCTCCACGGACGGCAGGAACTCGGCATCAAGCCCGGCCGCAACGTTGCGTGCGTGCTCCTCCGCGACGTCCGTCAGCCGGAGCCGGACGTCGATTTCCTGAAGGACTCCATTCAACCCGGCGATGTTGTTGGCGTGCATCACCCCGATCCGGCCCACGCCGACCAGTCCAAGCATTACGTTTTTCATGGTTTTTCCTCTGCATAGATGCTGAAAGCGGCCCGAAAGGCGTCAAGGGCTACGCTGCTGTCATCCTTCGCCCAGGCTTCCATGCCTACGGTTCCCTCATAGCCGGCGTCTGCGAGCGCCCGGGCTACAGCCTCGTAATTGATCTCGCCGGTGCCGGGTTCACAGCGGCCGGGCACGTCCGCCACCTGGATCTCGCCGATGTACGGCAGGGCGGACCGCACCAGTTCGATCAGGTTCCCCTCCCCCAACTGGGCGTGGTACAGGTCCAGCATCATCCTGGCGTGCGGATGGGCGGCCGCTTCCACCAGTGCCAGCGTGTCCTTCGCCCGTGCAAGGGGGATCCCGGGGTGGTCCAGGACTGTATTGAGGTTTTCCAGGCAGAACGTCACGCCATGCTTCTCGCCGAGAGTCCCCAGCCGTTCAAGGGTCCGAACGCCCGTGGCCCACATCCGACCGGTGGAACGGTATACGGGGCGGGCTGCCCGGCCGTCCACCAGCTCGGCGGGGTGCACCACCATGCGGCTGACCCCGAGTTCCAGGGCAGTGGGAATCAACGCTTCGGCGGTGCGCATCACATCGTCGGCGGTGTCCGGGTCCACCAGGCTGCCGGCGGAGTAGCCCGTCATGGAGGAAAAGACGGCACCGGTGGCCTTCAGGGCCTGGAGGTCCTTGCCACGCGCATCCCAGATCTCGACGTCGAATCCGGCCTCGTGGATCCTCTTGACGCGCTCAACAAACGGTATGTCGGTGAAGACCATCTCCGCGCAGACCGCGAGGCGCATCAGACGGCTGCCTTCTCAGCGACGGGAACCGGGGCACCGCTCTTGACAGAATCGATGCAGGCGAGCGCCATGGCCAGCGCCCGGCGGGCGTCCGCAGCCCCCGGCGTAAGGGTGATACCGAACGACGGCGCGGGCACGCCGTCGCGCTTTGCCCGCACTGCCGCGGCGAAATCGGCGAGTTCGTCCGTGTATGCCTGGCGGAAGAGCTCGATGTTGAGCCGCGGGGTATCTGCGGAAAGCCCGTCCGCGGTGTAGCGGCGTGCTGCTGTTTCCGTGGAACGTCCGGCCTGCACCATGCCTTTCGAGCCGAAGACCTCGCCGCGGATGTCATACCCGTAAAGTGCGCTGAAATTGGCCTCGGCCACAGCAATGGCGCCGTTGCTGTACCGGATGGTGACGACGGCAGTGTCGAGGAACCCCTGGCTGCGCAGTGACGGCTCCACGAGGGCATCGGCCACAGCGTAGACTTCCACGGGCTCGGCACCCTCATTGAGCCAATTGAGGGTGTCGAAGTCGTGGATGAGGGTCTCCAGGAAAATGGTCCAGGCGGGCACCCTTGCTGCATTGGGGATGCTCCCGTTACCGGGATCCCGGGTCAGCGAGCGCAGGAGCTGCGGAGTCCCGGCAACACCGTCCGCCAGGTCTTTCTTGGCGGCCCGGAAATCGTCCGCGTACCGGCGGTTGAAGCCGATCTGGAAGTGCACGCCCGCGTCCTCTACCGCGGTGAGTGCGGCGTCGAGCTCCTCCAGTCCCTGCCCGCCCGGCTTTTCGCAGAAGACGTGTTTCCCCGCCACAGCTGCCTGCGAAATTAACGGAGCGTGGAAGCGTGCAGGGCTGGCAATGACGACGGCGTCGATGTCCGGGTCAGCCAGGAGGTCGTCTGCGCTGGCCGTGACCTTTGAGGTGCCAAGTTCCCCGGCCAGTGCACGGGCGGATTCGACGTTGGGGTCCGCGATGGCGGCCAGAATGGTGCCCGGGACGCGGCGGGCGATGCTTTCCGCATGGAAGGCGCCCATCCAGCCGGAGCCGATGAGCCCGATCCGGACCGGGGCCGCGCCTTGTGTTGGATCCTGGATGATGTAAGCCATTGGCTCGTCCTTTCAAGTAGTCAGAACAGGTGGAAGTTCAGTCGGGTGAGCATCCCGGGAATCCGGAACGGAGGGGGTACCGGAAAGCGCGGCCGGACGTGGCAGGCGGCCGGGCCCGTCCGGATTCCCCGGCGGGCCCGGCGCAGGTGCCCTGCTACACGTGCTTCGGACTGTCTTCCTTCAGCGACTCGGAGGTGTGGGCAACCTCGGCCTGGACCTCCTTGACCACGTCGCCGTGTCCGCCCAGCTGTTCAAGCTCGTGGGCGAGTTCTGCGAGTTCGGCGCCGCCGGCCATCTGGGCGGTGAGCTCGTCCAGGGTGATGTCCTTCTTGTCGTAGTAGCCGATCGACTTTCCGCGCTTGAGCAGCAGGAAACGGTCCCCGACAGGGAAGGCATGGTGGGGGTTGTGGGTAATGAAGATGACTCCAAGGCCGCGGTCCCGCGCCTGGAGGATGTAGCGCAGGACCACGCCTGACTGCTTCACGCCGAGGGCCGCCGTCGGCTCGTCCAGGATCAGGACCTTGGCGCCGAAGTACACCGCCCGGGCAATGGCGACGCACTGCCGCTCACCGCCGGAGAGCTGGCCAATGGGCTGCTCGACGTCGCGCAGGTCGATGCCCATGTCGGCGAGTTCTTTCTTGGTGACGTCCTTCATCGTCTGGACGTCCAGCTTCTTGAACGGCCCGAAGCCGGTGGTCAGCTCAGAGCCCAGGAAGAAGTTGCGCCAGATGGGCATCAGGGGAACCACGGCAAGGTCCTGGTAGACGGTTGCGATGCCGACATCCAGGGCGTCCCTCGGCGAACTGAACTTGCGCTCCTCCCCCATGACCTTCAGGACGCCTTCGTCGTGCTGGTGCAGCCCGGCGATGATCTTGATCAGGGTGGATTTGCCGGCTCCGTTGTCGCCAAGGACGCAGGTGACCCGGCCGTTGTCCACGGCCATCGTGACGTCGGTGAGGGCGACGATGCTGCCGTAGTGCTTGCCCACGCTCTCCAGGGAAAGCAGGTGGACGGGGGTGTGGGTCAGCGGGTCCTTCTCATCCTTGAGGAGTTGCTGCTGGTCGATTTGATTGGCACTCATGGTTATCAGCCCTTACTTGCGTCTGCGCGCCGCTTGACGATCAGGTTCACGATGGTGGCCAGGAGCAGCATCAGGCCCAGGAAGAACTTGAACCAGTCGGGGTTCCACTGGGCGTAGACGATACCTTTGTTGGCCATGCCGAAGATGAAGGCGCCGATCGCGCCACCCACTGCCGAGCCGTATCCGCCGGTGAGGAGGCAGCCGCCGATGACTGCGGCGATGATGTAAAGGAACTCGTTGCCCACGCCTTCTCCGGACTGCACGGCGTCGAAGGCGAACAGGTTGTGCATGCCAAGGACCCAGCCGCAGAAACCGACGGCCATGAAGAGGCCGATCTTGGTTGCCTTGACCGGTACGCCCACGGCACGTGCGGCGTTCGCGTCGCCGCCTACGGCGAAGATCCAGTTGCCCACCTTGGTCCGCAGCAGCACCCAGGATGCCACGGCGACAAGCGCGATCCAGATGAAGACAGTGTTGTTGACGTCCACGCCGCCGATCTTGACCGAGGAGGCGAACACCGCCCGGGCTGCCTGGTAGCCGTCCATGTCGGAAATCGACGGGGAGGACACGCCGCCGCCGATCATGCGGGTCAGTCCGAGGTTGAGGCCCGTCAGCATCAGGAATGTGGCGAGGGTGACGATAAAGCTCGGCAATTTGGTCTTCATCAGGATCCAGCCGTTGATGAAGCCGATGCCCAGGGACACGACGAGCGCCAGGACCACGCCCACCCACACGTTCATGCTGAAGTACCAGCTGAACATGGAGGCGGTGAGGGCGGAGCTGATGACGGCGACGCCGGTGGAGAGATCGAACTCCCCGCCGATCATCAGCAGTGACACCCCGACTGCCATGATGCCGATGGTGGAGCTGCCGTACAGGACGGTGGCAAAGGCGTTCGGCTGGATGAACGTCTGTGAGACGGAGGCGAAAAAGACGAAGAGGACGATGGCGCCGACGAGGGCGCCCACTTCGGGACGTGCCAGGAGTTTCTGGAAAGGGTTGCGCTTGATGAGTCGCTCGTCGCGCAGCGCCGGGGGCTTGGTCACGCTCTGGGTGATGGTCATGATGGTTCTCCTACCTAGGGCCGGGTCTGTGGCCCGGGGCCGCGGACCCGGCGGGAGGGGTGTCCCTAGCGGACACCCTCCTTGGCGAATTCGAGGACGGCGGGAGCGGTTTCCTGATCAACGATCGAGGGACCGGTCAACACAGGCTGGCCGCCGCCGACCTGGAAGCCACCGCGCTTGGCCTGCCAGAGCGCATCAATGGCGCCGTAGCCCTGCAGCCACGGCTGCTGGTCCACCGTGAAAGCGATCTCGCCGTCAACAATTTTTTGGGCCAGTTCGGAGTTCATGTCGAAGGAGGCGACTTTTGCTTTGCTCCCGGCACTGGTCACGGCTTTCAGGATGGTGAGTGTGTAGGGTGCGCCGAGGCCGATGATGGCGTCAGCGTCGGCGGTTGCCTGGAGTTTAGCGGTGACCGTTGAGGAAACCTGGGCCATGTCGGTGCCGGGCACGTAGAGGATTTCGGTTCCGGCCACTTTTTCCTTGACACCGGCGCATCGGGCTTCAAGGCCCACATGCCCCTGTTCCTGGATGACGCAGATGGGGTGGTCGAGCCCCAGTTCGCTGAGCTTGGATCCGACGGCGGCACCGGCGAGTTTCTCGTTGGAACCGAAGTGGGTGAAGGCGCCAAGCTGGGCGGAGACAGATTCGCCGGCATTCAGGCTGACAACCGGGATGCCAGCGTCGGTCGCCTTTTGCAGGGCGTCCTTGAGGGCGTCCGGCTTTGCCAGTGTTACTGCGATGCCGTCGACCTTCTGGTCGATTGCCTGCTGGATCAGCTGTGCCTGGCGTCCGCCTTCAGGGTCCGAGGTGTACAGCAACTCCACATTGTCCTTCGCGGAGGCTTCCTCCGCGCCCTTCCGGACGATGTCCCAGAAGGTGTCCCCCGGAGCGGCGTGGGTGATCAGGGCGATCTTCATGCGTTCAGTAGTGGCAACCTGGCCGCCGCCCGTGGTGCCGGCTTGCTCAGTCCTGCCGCCGGTGCTGGAGCAGGCGCTCAAAGCCATCATGGGTGCAACCGCTGCCACCAGGGCCGCTTTCCGCCAGGAAAACTTCTTCACGATAAATCTCCTTTGATTCAGGCCCTCACGCACGCTTCCTTACGTGCATTCTTTTGCCTTCCCCTCGATCATGGTGATCCGGTTCATAAAAGTCAATACTTTGTCCTGTCATTAGCATGTTCTTACGTAGGAAAAGCCTTTGTGTCTTAAACACACAATGCCCCGCTGAGAGAGTTCTCAACGGGGCATTGCGGGGCGTGGTGGGACAGGAGTCTGTCCGCTACACGCGTCCACCTGCGGGGACTTCCGCTGGGGCACCTGCCAGGTTCTTGAAGTAGTGTTCCAGGTCCTCAAGGCTCTTGTCCTTGGTCTCCGGAACGTATTTCGCTGCAAAGGCAATGGCCCCCACGCCCAGGACTGCGAACACGAAGAAGGTGTTGGACAGCCCTATCGCGGCGAGGAGCTGGGGGAAACCGAAGCCCACCAGGAAGTTCACGATCCACAGGACAAAGGCGGACGCTCCCATGCCCAATCCGCGGATTTTTAGCGGGAAGATCTCAGACAACATAAGCCAGGTCACCGGAGAGATGGCACCCTGCTGGAAGGCAAGGAACGTCACTGTCAGCGACAGGATGACGAAGCCGCGGGCAGCGCCCTCAGGCAGGATCAGCGAGAACAGTCCGATCAGCAGCAGAGCCGACGTCGTTCCCACCTGCCCGGTGATGAGCATCCGCCTCCGCCCCACCCTGCCCAGCAGCCAAATGCCCACGAAGGTGGCGAGGACAGAGATCACGCCGTTGGCGATGTTGGCCGTCAGCGCTGCCTCCCGGCCGAACCCGGACTCGGCCAGGATCTGGGTGCCGTAGTACATGATGGAGTTCACGCCGGTAATTTGCTGGATGACCGCCAGGCCCAGGCCCACGAAGAAAATCCTGCGAAGCCAAGGAATGCCAAGGTCCTTCCACGTGCCCATCTTGGACTTGTAGTCCTCCACGGCCATCGCCTTGACCTCTTCGAACTCCGCGCGCGCGTCCTCCTGCGAGCGGATGCGCTGCAGCACGCTGAGGGTCTCGCCAAAGCTGCCCATCGAGGCCAGCCACCGGGGGCTCTCCGGCATGAAGTTCATGCCGATCCACAGCGCAATGGCCGGAAGGGTGGCGATCACCAGCATCCAGCGCCAGATGCCGTCGGACTCCCCGAACGTGTTGCCCAGGTACGCGTTGAAGATGAAGGCGAGCAGCTGGCCGGTGACGATCATCAGCTCGTTCTGGGTGACGATCCGGCCCCGGCGTGCGCTGGGGGAAACCTCCGCGAGGTACACCGGGACGGTTACCGAGGCACCGCCGACGGCGAGGCCCAGCACGAACCGGGCGGCGATCATCACCTCGGTGCTGGGCGAGAAGGTGCAGGCAAGGGTGCCTACCAGGAAGATGACTGCGAGGACCATGATCATCTTGCGCCGGCCGTTCCGGTCGGCCAGGCGGCCGCCGAACAGGGCGCCGAACGCTGCACCGAACAGAAGCGAGGATGTGACCAGGCCCTCCGTCAGCGGCGTAAGGCCCAGATCCTCCTGCATGTACGGCAGGGCGCCGTTGATGACGCCGGTGTCGTAGCCGAACAGCAGGCCGCCGAACGTGGAAATGATGGTGACGGTCCGGAGCGCCTTCTTATGGTTGCCGGGCTGCTTCCCTGGCCTGGGCTCCGCCGATACGGGGTGTGCCTCACTCATGCAGTGACCTTCTGGACGTACTGCTTCATGGTCTCCAGCTGGTAGCGGGAAACCTCTTCGGCGTTCTCGTCCTCGGCGAAGACGCTGGAGACCATGACAGTGTCGTCCCGGTCCAGGAAACCGATCTCCTTCAAACCGCCGAAGAACTCATCCCAGTTGACGTCGCCGTCGCCGATCTTCAGGTGCTGGTGTACCCGGACCGGGTTGCCCGGCGGGTTGGTGATGTAGCGGAGGCCGTGGGAGGCATGGTGGTCCATGGTGTCCGCCACGTGGACCAGGCGCAGTTTGTCCCCTGCGGCGCGCATGATATCCAGCGGCGAGTTCCGCATATGGAAGCTGTGCGAGGCGACGTACACCATGCCCACGTTCCTGGAGTTCACACCACGGATCACGCGGATGGCGGCCAGGCCTTCCTCCACGAAGTCGTCAGGGTGCGGGTCGATGAGCAGGTCGATGCCTTCCCGCTCGATGATGGGCAGCAGTTCCTCCATGGAGCGGTAGAAGGCGCGCTCTGATTCCTCGGCCTTTTCCGGGCGGCCGCTGAACTCGGTGTTCATGGTGCTGACGCCAAGGTCAACCGTGATCTGGATGGCGCGCTTCCAGTAACGGACCGCCGCCTCGCGGGCGTCCTCGTCCGGGCCGGACCAGCGGAGCACCGGGAGTACGGAAGCGATTTCGATCCCCGCGTTCCTGCACGCCTTGTTCAACTGGCCCACCAGTTCATCGTCCGCTTTGGGGTGGTTGTGGAAGGGGATGAAGTCCGCGTGCGGCGTCATCTGCAGGTATTTGTAGCCGAGATCCGCTACCACCTTGGGAAACTCGAGCAGGCTGTGCGAGTGGTGGAAGGGCGTGGGGTCAAGGGCTATTTTCACGTAAAACACTCCATCGTGGAACAGTAAGACTGAAGGAGTTTTTGTCCAGATACGGCGGGCTGCAACGCTCTGAAGTCGCTTTATCTGGACAAAAACTCCCGGCGGCGGCTACTTGTACAGGTCCGGCTTGGCAGCCAGCTTCACGGCCACCTTCTCACCGTTCTTCTGCGCCTCGACGCCGGCTTCGCAGCAGGCGGCGGTGGCGTAGCCGTCCCAGGCGGAGGGGCCGCCGATTTCACCGTTCAGTGCCGCGTCCACCCAGGACTGGATTTCGACGTCGTACGCGGCACCGAAGCGTTCTTCGAAGCCGGGGGTGACGTTGCCGCCCCAGTGGCCGGCGCTGCGGGTGTACGGACCCTTATCCCCGCCGATGCTGACAATGCCGTCCTCGAAGGACGCCTGCGTGGCCACCTCGTAACCGAACTTGGCGTTGACGAAGATTTCGACGTCGGCCAGGACACCCGATTCGGTTTCGAGCAGGACGTGCTGGGGATCGTGCTGGCCGGAGGGGGCGTTCCTGCTGGCCTTGCCAAGGCGGACCTGGACGCTGGTGATTTCTTCCCCGGTGAAGAAGCGGATGGCGTCGAACTCGTGGACCACGGAGTCGTTGATCAACATTTCGTTGGTGAAGCCCTCCGGAGTGGTCGGGTTACGGTGCTGGTGGTGCAGCATGAGCAGTTCACCGAGTTCGTGGTCACGGATGATCTTGCCCAGCGAGGCGTATTCGGCGTCGAAGCGGCGCATGAATCCCACCTGGATGCGCTTGCGGCCGAGCTCAACCTCGGCCTGGACAATCTTCCAGGACGATTCGGCGTCCGGGGTCAGGGGCTTTTCGCAAAGGATGGGGATGTCCTTGGCGATGGCCTTGAGCAGGATGTCCTCGTGCAGGAATCCGGGGGTTGCGATAAGGACGGCGTTGACGTCGCCGTTGTTGAGCGCTTCCTCGGCGTCGGCCAGGGCGACGGCGCCCGGGATGCCTTCGACGGCGGCCTGTGCACGGGCCAGGTCGACGTCGACGACGGCGGCAACTTCGGCGCCGTGGATGCGCTTGTTGAGGCGCTGGATGTGGTCGGCGCCCATGCGTCCGGCACCGATGACGGCTACGCGGAGGGTTTCAGTCATTGTTCTGTCCTTCGATGTCTGTGGTGGGTGAGGTCAGTTGACCGCAGTGCGGGAGCCGCAGGAGAGCAGGTAGTTCCGGGTCCGCTTGGCGATGGGCATGGGCACATCGAACGCGACGGGGTACATGTCCTGCTCCACGATGCCGAAGATGGGCCGGTTCAGCGCCTCCACCGCTTCAATGACGGCGCGCAGGTCCGGCAGCCCGTTCGGGGGTTCGGTCATGACGCCGGCCAGGTTCGCTGCCGCCCAGGTCATGTTCTCCTCGTTGACCTTCTTGAGGATCTCCGGGTTGATCTGCTTCAGGTGCAGGTAGCCGATCCGGTCCGGGTAGTTCTTGATCAGGTCCAGGCTGGACGCGCCGCAGTATTCGGCGTGTCCGGTGTCGAGGCAGAGGTTCAGGTACTGCGGATCGGTGGCGCCCAGCAGCGTCTCGATGTCCGCCTGGGCCCCGACGTGGGAGTCGGCGTGGGAGTGGAACTGCTGATTCAGGCCGAAGTCTTCCAGCAGGGTCTTGCCAAGGCGGTTGTGGCCTGCGAACAGGTCGCTCCAGGCCTTGTCGCTCAGTGTGCCGCTTTCCACTGCTTCGCCGGTGACATCGTCCCGCCACATCGCCGGAATGACCACCATATGTTCACCGCCCATGGCCGCGGTGAGTTCGGCGACCTTGCGGGCTGGTTCCCAGGCGGTTTCCCACTGGTCCAGGCCGCGGTGGAAGGCGGTGAAGACTGTACCTGCCGTGACCTTGAGGTCGCGCTGCTTCAGCTCTTCGGCCAGGCGGGTGGGGTCTGTCGGGAGGTAGCCGTAGGGGCCGAGCTCGATCCACTTGTAGCCGGATTCGGCCACCTCATCCAGGAACCGCTCCCAGGGGGTCTGCTTGGGATCATCCGGGAACCAGACACCCCAGGAGTCCGGAGCGGTACCGATAATCAGCTTGTTCTCAGTCATGACAGCGATGTCTTTCTCTCTGGTGGTTGAGCTTGCCGAAACCGGGTTTCGCAGGCTCAACCACCGGAAGCCGTTAGTTGGAGGGGAAGTTGTAGGAGGCGCCGGAGGCGTGGTGGGTTTCGGGCCAGCGGGAGGTGATGACCTTGCCGCGGGTGTAGAAGGAGACGCCTTCGGGACCGTAGATGTGCTTGTCGCCGAAGAGGGAGGCTTTCCAGCCGCCGAAGGAGTGGTAGGCCACCGGGACGGGCAGGGGCACATTGATGCCGATCATGCCCACCGTCACGGAGCGCTGGAACTTCCGGGCTGCGGCGCCGGAGGAGGTGAAGATGGCGGTGCCGTTGCCGTAGGGGTTGGCGTTGATCAGCTTGATGCCGTCCTCGAGGGTGTCGACGCGGACGACGACCAGGACGGGGCCGAAGATTTCCTCGGTGTATGCGGTCATTTCGGTCTTGACGTGGTCGATAACGGTGGGGCCCACCCAGAAGCCGTCTTCGTGGCCGGGGACAACGAGGTCGCGGCCGTCCACGACCATGGCCGCGCCGGCCGCTTCGGCTTCGGTCACGATCCGGACGATGCGCTCCTTGGAGGCGGGGGTGATGACCGGGCCCATTTCGGCGCCGGGGGCGGTGCCGTTGTTGACCTTGACGGCGAGGGCACGTTCTTCGACCTTCTTGACGATCAGGTCTGCGGCGTCGCCGACGGCGACGGCGACGGAGATGGCCATGCAGCGCTCACCCGCGGAACCGAACGCGGCGGCGGCGAGGTGGTCGGCGGCGTTGTCCAGGTCCGCGTCGGGCAGGACGATGGCGTGGTTCTTTGCCCCGCCCAGGGCCTGGACGCGCTTGCCGTGCTTGGTGGCGGTCTCGTGGACGTACTGGGCGATGGGGGTGGAACCGACGAAGGAGATGCCGTCCACGTCCGGGTGGGTCAGCAGTCCGTCGACGGTTTCCTTGTCGCCGTGCAGGACCTGGAACACGCCGTCCGGCAGCCCGGCTTCCTTCCAGAGCTTGGCCAGGAGCAGCGACGGGGAGGGGTCGCGCTCGGAGGGCTTGAGGATGAAGGCGTTGCCGGTGGCGATGGCCATCGGGGCCATCCACAGCGGCACCATGACGGGGAAGTTGAACGGCGTGATGCCCGCGACGACGCCGAGCGGCTCGCGGAAGTTGAACACGTCGATGCCGGTGGAGACCTGGTCCGAGTAGTCGCCCTTGAGCAGGGTGGGGATGCCGCAGGCGTACTCGATGACTTCCAGGCCACGGCCGATTTCGCCCTTGGCGTCGGAAAGGACCTTGCCGTGCTCGGCGGTGATCAGCGCGGCGAGTTCGTCGACATGGGCGGCGACGAGTTCGCGGAACTTGAACAGCACGGCGGTGCGCTTGGCCAAGGAGATGTCGCCCCAAGTGTCGGCGGCCTTCCGGGCTGCAGCGACCGTAGTTTCGAGGTCGGCACGGTTGGCCAGCCGCAGCTCTGCGCTGACCTGGCCGGTGGCCGGGTTGTACACGTTCGTGGTGCGGTCGCCCTCGCCGG
>Ga0307408_100001086_pt1 | contig 20801 bp, 18 predicted proteins | sample 322Cmetagenome_FD_202116 | JGI IMG/M metagenome (GOLD analysis project Ga0307408, IMG submission 202116) | Maize rhizosphere microbial communities from greenhouse at UC Davis, California, United States - 322HYB-C-3 | ecosystem: Host-associated > Plants > Roots > Rhizosphere > Soil | place... | reverse complement strand
AATTAGTTTTTAAAATGGGTTAGTTCCTCAAATATAAAAGCCTTGTGGAGTTAAGCAAACATTTTTACCACGTTTAAAAATATTATTTGGCAATAAGAAAGGCTTTTTATGGGGGATAATATATAGCGTAGAAACATTTTAAATATCTTAGTGAAAAAATCTTAACTCAAATTAATGGCAGAACTACAGGACAATTTAACAATGAAAAGGGAACTCGGTTTGCTCGATGCTACATTATTAGTGGCAGGAAGCATGATTGGATCGGGTATCTTCATCGTAAGCGCTGATATAACCAGAAATGTGGGATCTTCAGGCTGGCTTTTAGCAATATGGGTATTAACTGGGTTTATGACCCTAACCGCTGCTTTAAGCTATGGGGAGTTAAGTGGAATGTTCCCTAAAGCCGGAGGCCAATATGTTTATCTTAAAGAAGCATATAACCCTTTGGTTGGCTTCTTGTATGGCTGGAGCTTTTTTTCCGTAATACAAACCGGAACTATTGCTGCGGTAGGAGTAGCTTTTTCAAAGTTCACCGCTTATCTAATTCCTTCTGTTAGCGAGGATTTGATTCTTATAGATTTTGGCTTATTTAATGTGTCGCATGCGCAGGTATTGTCCATCTTTATAATTATCCTTCTAACATTCATTAATACAAAAGGCATAAAAACCGGAAAGCTCATTCAAACCGGTTTTACACTAACCAAACTGTTAAGCCTCTTCGGTTTAATAGTTTTTGGTTTTGTAATGTTGAAAACAGATGTTTGGAACGCTAACTGGGAAAATGCCTGGAATATCCGGAAACTAAATATAGATGGCTCGTACCAGGATTACCTTCTAAAAGGAGCTTTAGGGGCTATAGCAATTGCAATGGTGGGTTCCATTTTTAGCAGCGATGCCTGGAACAATGTCACCTTTATTGCCGGGGAGGTAGTCAATCCTAAACGAAATATTGGCTTAAGCCTTTTTCTTGGTACTCTGATTGTAACCGTTATCTATGTATTGGCTAACGTAGTGTATATATCTGTTCTGCCACTTCACGAAATTGCCATTGCCGAGAAGGATCGCGTAGCCGTAGAAGCTTCAAAAGTGATTTTTGGCGGTATTGGAACGATGGTTATAGCCATCATGATTATGATCTCCACTTTTGGTTGCAATAACGGCCTGATTCTATCAGGAGCGAGGGTATATTATACCATGGCTAAAGACGGCCTGTTTTTCAAGAAAACAGCTGAGTTAAATAAAAACGCGGTTCCTGAATTTGCCTTGTGGATTCAATGCCTGGTAGCTTGTATATTGTGTTTAAGCGGTAAATATGGCGACTTATTAGATATGATTTCCTTTGTAGTTGTAATATTTTATATTCTAACTATCGCGGGGATTTTTATTCTGAGAAGGAAGATGCCAGATGCCGAAAGGCCGTACAAAGCGGTAGGTTATCCGGTTCTGCCTATTTTATACATCTTGATGGGGCTTGCTTTTTGTATTCTGTTGATTATTTATAAACCAATTTACACCTGGCCTGGATTAATTATAGTACTAATTGGCTTGCCAATCTATTATCTCTGGAAGGGGAAAGACTAAATAGGGTGAACGAATGATAGAAGGAGTGAATCGGTAAATTTCTTCTATCATTCTTTGGTCAATCGTTTATTTCCGCTTCATTCCCTCATCCTGCCAGACTTCTTCAAATACCTTATTAATAGATAAGCTAGCACCAAAACAGCAAGCGCAATGGCCACGATGACATTCCTAAAATCGTTATTAGTACTTATAACATTAGGATAGTTCTTTAATAGAAGTAACACTATACCTGTAAGCCAGATAAACTGCGTATTATATTCTTTCAAGATCCATCTTCGGACGTTAAACTTCATGCTTCCAAAAGTGTTGCCAATGCCAGCAAAATTAATCCACCACCTATCTACGCGTGAGCAGTAAGCATCAAATTGCTGCCCGAATTTTTCTCTTAAAAAGTTTTCTTCCGCTAACACAATAGCCTGGTAAATAAATAGAAACAGCGGTATAAAAATCCCCAGGAAAATTATTGAATTGGAAAGGATGCCCACTCCCAGCAGCATCAAAATATTGCCCAAATAAAGCGGATTACGGCAGTGGTTAAAAATTCCTTCAGTAACCAAATTTTCGGCATAAACTTTTTTGTCGCGGCCGCCACGTACAATATAAGCCAGTCCAATGGTTAGTCCTCTAATAGCCTGTCCGATAATTGTAATCGTTAACCCGATGATTATCGGCCATATGTAGTAGTTAGCCCCTAGCTTAGCTTCGGTAAATAAATCGGGCGAAGGAAGGAATAGAGCGAGATACAGAAATATGAAAAGAATATTCCTGTATTTAAAAAAGAAGTTTCCGATTGCAACCATCTTAGTTTTTTATAGCAATTAGCCCGGTGAAGTTATACCATTTGAAAAATATCTCGCAATGCGAAAAACCGGCATCTCTTAACAGCACAATATTTTCGCTCAGTTTGTAAGGGATAAGTACGTTTTCAAGCGCCTCACGCTTTTGTGAAATTTCCATCTCACTGTAGTGGTTGCGCCGTTTCATATCATAATAATACTTGATGAAATTTCTGTTAAAAAGGCTGTCTTCAGCCAGAATTTTTTCAACCAGTATTAAAACACCTCCGGGATTTAGCCCGTCAAAAATGTTTTTTAATAGTTTTTCCCGGTTAATAGGCCGTATAAATTGCAAGGTCAAGCAAAGCACAGTAACTGATGCATTCTCAAGTTTAATGCCCTCCTGAAGGTTTGCTGTGATAAGTTCAATTGGCCTGGTAAATCCAGCTTCCTGAAGTTTTTGCCTGCATTTTGCAAGCATTTCTTCAGAATCATCCACTCCGATAAATTTTATATCATCGGGAATCATGGTATTCATACCTATTAAAGTCGTCCCGGTAGAGCAACCCAGATCGTAAACGTTAGTTCCAGCCTGCACATGGCCGGCAGCCAATTCTGCAATCATCCGCTGCATTTCCCCATAAAACGGAACCGACCGGTTTACCATATCGTCAAAGACACCGGCTACCTTGTTTCCAAATTTGAAGTCAGCAACGTTTTGTATTTCTTCCTTAAAAAAATCATCTTTAGCGCCGGGAGGCTCAGACTTAATGCCAGTTTTCCCTTTCATTTGCAAGTAATTGAGCTTAAATTAAAAAAAATTGGCTTATATACAACATGGACTTTCTTTAAAAGTTGAGAGTAATGTGAAAATTGTTTCAAACGCTTTGTCTATTTTTGCATCCGTTTAAAACAGCGTTACACTTAAAAGAATTCAATTCGATGAAGAACGTAAAAGTAGGATTGGTGCAGACATCTTGTACTGCAAACAAAGAAGAAAACCTGGCTAAAGCAATTACTAAAATCAGGGAAATAGCTGCAAAAGGGGCTCAGATCATTTGCTTGCAGGAACTTTTTACCTCATTATATTTTTGTGATGTTGAAGATTACGAGAATTTTAAACTTGCCGAGCCTATCCCTGGCCCAAGCAGCGATGCTTTAAGTGCCGTTGCCAAAGAGCTTAATGTAGTTATTATAGCTTCTCTTTTCGAGAAGCGTGCAGAAGGGCTTTATCATAATACTACTGCTGTTTTAGATGCTGACGGCACCTACTTAGGCAAGTACAGAAAAATGCACATTCCAGACGACCCGGGCTATTATGAAAAATTTTATTTCACTCCGGGCGATTTAGGATACAAGGTTTTTAAAACTAAATATGCAACCATTGGCGTGCTTATCTGCTGGGACCAGTGGTATCCGGAAGCAGCCCGTATCACTTCATTGATGGGAGCAGAAATTTTATTCTACCCAACAGCAATAGGTTGGGATTCTTCGCAAGATGCAGAGACCAATACAGAGCAATACAATGCATGGCAAACCATCCAGCGTAGCCATGCGGTAGCCAACGGCGTACATGTGGTAAGCGTAAACAGGGTGGGCGATGAAGGCCCAATGAAATTCTGGGGAGGCTCGTTTGTTGCGAATGCTTTCGGATCGGTTTTATACCAGGCATCACATACCGACGAGGAATTAATTGTCCAGGAAATCGACCTTGAAAAGTCAGACCGCTACCGTACACATTGGCCGTTTTTAAGGGATAGAAGAATCGATTCTTACGCTCCAATTACCAAAAGGTATATAGATCAGGACTAAGTAGTCCGAAAGTTGCAGAGTCAGAAAGTCCGGAAGATGTTTTGCTTAATTACCGAGTACGAAAATATTCTGTACCTGAAATTTGCTAGGTATGCCTTTTAAATTTGAGAATCTTAAAGTATGGCAAAAGGCAGTTGACTTAGCCGATAACATTGATCAGAAAACGAAGAGTTTTCCTAGAGAGGAGATTTACGTACTTTCCTCACAAATTAAGCGGGCGGCTGATTCTGTTTCTTTAAACATTGCAGAAGGTAGCACCGGACAAAGTAATGCTGAATTTAAACGATTTTTAGGCTATGCTCTCCGTTCTAATATTGAAGTGGTAGGATGCCTTCATTTAGCCAAAAGAAGAAAATATTTGAATAATGAGGAGTTTGATTTTCTTTATAAATCCTGTGAAGAAATATTAGCGATGTTAAATGCACTGCGAAACTCATTAAATTAATACGATGATGAACTTTCCGACTTCCGGACTTTCGGACTTTTCCGACTTACTGACCATTACTCCCAAAGAATTGGGCTACTACTTTCCTGCCGAATTTGCAGAACACGAAGCAACCTGGTTAAGCTGGCCACATAAGGAAGAAAGCTGGCCTGGTAAGCTAGATAGTATTTATGCTAACTACAGCCAGTTCGTCAAAATATTAACGCAAAGCGAAAAGGTAAGGATTAATGTTGCCAACGAGGCTTTGAAAAACTTTGCAATAAGCCACTTGCAGGCTGCTGGGGTTGACCTAACAAAAGTTGAATTTTTTTATCATCCAACCAACGACGCCTGGTGCCGCGATCATGGGCCTGCGTTCTTAGTTAATCCAAATGCGGAGATAAAAAAGGCGATAGTTGATTGGGGCTATAATGCATGGGGAGGCAAATATCCTCCGTTTGACCTGGACGATGTTATACCTACTTTAATTGGAAAACATTTCAATATTCCTGTGTTTAATCCTGGAATTGTAATGGAAGGAGGCTCGGTAGAGTTCAATGGAAAAGGCACTGTTTTGACTTCAACTTGTTGCCTTTTAAACCAAAATCGAAACCCTCATTTGAACCAATCTCAAATTGAAAAATACCTGTCTGACTACTACGGAATAGATCAGGTGCTTTGGGTAGAGGAAGGTATTGTTGGCGATGATACCGATGGCCACATAGATGACACCATTCGTTTTGTAAATGAAGATACAGTTCTTTCTGTGGTTGAAACTAATGTAAAAGACGATAACTATGCTCTGCTTCAGCAAAATTTGAAGTCCTTAAGTAAAATGAGGCTTTTAAACGGCAAGCAGCTGAATGTAGTTGAGTTACCAATGCCAGAAGAAGTAATTTACGACGATATGCGTTTGCCAGCATCTTATGCTAATTTTTACATCAGCAATAAGCATGTAATTGTTCCCACCTACCGCTCCAAATTTGACGAGCCGGCTCTGGATATCATTTCACAATGTTTTCCGGAAAGGGAAGTAGTTGGCATAGATTCAACAGATATTATTTGGGGCTTGGGTAGTTTCCATTGCCTTAGCCAGCAGGAGCCAAAAGTTTAAGGATTTTTCTACTAATTAGGGTTTAGAGAGGGAAGAGCAATCTTCCCTTTTTTTGTAAAAGGCTCCTATAGCCTAAACTATTTCTGCAACTACAAATGTGCTGCCGCCTACAAAAATTAAGTCCTCGGTACCAGCGTCCTTTTTTGCTGATTCCAGGGCATGCTTAACAGATTCGTATACACTCCCTTTTAATCCAACTGCTGCTGCTTCATTAGCCAGTTCAGCTGCAGGTTTTGCCCTTTCGAGCTGTGGTCCGCAGAAATAGTATTGGGCATAATTCGGTAACAAGGAAAGAACTTTGGTTATGTCCTTATCCTTAACCATGCCCAAAACAATATGTAATTTCTTAAACGGGGTTGCTGCAATGTTCTTTAAAACCTCTTTAATACCGTCCTCATTATGGCCGGTATCACAAATTACTAGAGGCTGAGTGCTCAAGGTTTGCCAGCGCCCAGTCAGTCCGGTTAAATCCTTAACTTGTCTCAGAGCCGCCTGAATATTTTCAGCAGAGACATTAAATCCTCGTTTGTTAAGCGCCGCTATGCTACTCAAAACTCCTTTAATGTTTTTTAATTGATAGCTGCCAGTTAAATCCAAACTAAGGTGTAATGGCGTAAATTCATTGTTCGCCACTGGGCGCACCTCAACTTCCAAAAAGCGCTTCCCAAGTTCAGTGCTTTGCTCATTAAGTTGCAGTTTGGCATCTTCAATTTCCCAAGCTTCAGAAGCGTATATAAGTTCCGAATCGGTTTCGCTAGCCTTTTGCTGAAAGACGGCAGTAACTTCAGTTTGTTTCTCACTGATTATCACCGGCGTGTTTGGCTTTATAATACCAGCCTTCTCAAAGGCTATTTCCGGCAAGGTGTTTCCCAGAATGTTGGTATGGTCATAACCGATATTGGTAATAATTGAAAGAATAGGGGATATTACATTTGTTGAATCCAGTCTTCCGCCTAATCCGGTTTCTATTATGGCGATATCAACATTCTGCCTTGCAAAGTAATCAAAAGCCATAGCTAAGGTTACTTCGAAAAACGAGGGTTCAATTTCCTCAATCGTCGTTTTCTGGCTTTGAACAAAGTCAATAACTTCAATTTCCGGAATCATTTCTCCGTTCACCCGTATTCTTTCACGGAAGTCTTTTAAATGGGGAGAGGTGTATAGTCCAGTTTTATAGCCTGCCGTTTGCAACACGGCAGCCAGCATGTGCGACGTGGAACCTTTGCCATTAGTGCCGGCAATATGTACACTCTTAAATTTACTTTGGGGATTATCTAGCTTGCTGCAAAGTGCAAGGGTATTGGTTAAATCTTTCTTTATTGCCGAAGCTCCAATCTTTGTAAACATCGGCAAACGTGAGTAAAGATAATCTAACGTTTGGCTATAAGTCATTACGGGAATAAAGTGCGAATGGGGTTATCTTACCTTAAATTTAAAGGTAACACTTCCTTCTTGTACATAATCAGCATTTTCCGACTTATTGAATTTAATCTGTTGTGCTGCTTTGATACACTTTTGTACCAAGCTATTGCTGCCGATGGTGGTTCCTCTTCCAATTTTTGCGTCAACCACAGAGCCGCTTTTATCCACACGGATATTGATCACAATTATGCCTGTTTCCTGCCCGCTATCTTCAACTTTCGGCCTGTCTATTACAGTACGATTTGGAAGCCTCACATCGCCAAAGCCTGTACCTCCAGATCCATAATTGGTAGCCAGATTAGAGCCATCAGGATCGCCTTGATTTCCGGGAGTCGAACCGGTTCCATCGCCGCCGCCTGTGCCTGTCGATTTCTTGCCTTTATACAAAGCATTTTCATTAACGGTTGGCTTACTTTCTTTGGGTGTAGACGTTGATGGCGTATTTGATGTGCTTTTTGGCGAAGTTGAAACAGCTGGCGCGTCTTCTATATTTTGGGTTACCACGCTTTTATTGCTCGCTTCAGAAGAAGGCGCATTGTCTGGCTGTGGTTCAGTAATTACTCTGTCAGGGGGAGTATTGTTGGCATTTGGTGCTGTAGAGGGCTCTTCAGTACTCATGATATCATCACCCATACCCGTTTCCGCTGTACCATAATTAACCAAAATCCCACCCGTTCCCGTCATTTCAACAGGAGGGGTAAAAGAGCCAAAAGTTATCAGGTAACTTATTAGCAGGAATAAAACCATCGCACCAACAGAGTACATTAGTGCCTTAGGGTAATTATTTTCTTCGCGGTATTGCATTTTATTTAGGTTCTGTAGCAAGTACAAGCTTAATAGCCAGCTTGTTTGCTATGTCCATTATCTGTACAACATCCTGAATAGCCACCGTACGGTCAACTGAAAGTACAATAGTTAGTTCATCTGCTTCTTTTTTGTAAGTCCCCAACCTTGGTTGAATCTGGTCAAAGTTAATGGGCTGCTTATTCAACATGTAATGAAGATCCTTGGTTACAGCTAAACTAACGGTTTTTTTCGACACAGATTGCCCTGAATCTGACTTGGGAAGCATTAGTTTAATAATATTAGGATTGGTAACAGTTGATGCAATCAAAAAGAAAAGCATCAGGAAAAACATGATATCGTTCATTGCAGAAGTATGTACTTCTGCTGCTGGACGTTTTCTTCTTCTTAAGTTCATCTTCCGGGTTCCTCTAACAAATCAATAAATTCTACGGCATCAGTTTCCAGCTTCAGGATTACTTTATCCACAAGAATGTTTAAAATGTGGTAGCCAACATAAGCCAAGATACCTATCATCAAGCCGGCTGCAGATGTAATCATCTTTTGGTATAAGCCATCGGCGATAAGGCCCATGCTGATATTATCTGTTTGAGATATGTTAAAGAAAATGTTGATTACCCCGGCAATAGTACCTACGAAACCAAGCATTGGGGCTATACCAGCAACGATACCTAAGATACTGATGTTTTTTTCAAGTTTGGATACTTCGAGCTTTCCGATATTTTCAATTGCGCCCTCGATATCTTTAATTGGCCTGCCAATGCGTAGCAATCCTTTTTGAAGCATCCTGCCAAGTGGCGAATTGCTATTACGGCAAATAGCTACAGCCGAATCTAATTTTCCGGCAAGTATATGCTGCTTTACCTGTCCCATTAAACTGGATTCATCAATCGCTGCTTTTCTGATCGTAAGGTAACGTTCAATAAAAATTACAAGGCCCAGAAAGAGTAAAATCCCGAGGGGAATCATTACCCATCCGCCTTTGTAAAGCAAATCGATGAAACGAAGTTCTTTCGCAGCCTTCACTGTTTGAACTGCGGTAGCAACGGTGTCCTGTAGTACTGTATCTTGTAAAAAAAGCATGTGTGTTTAGTTGTTTTTAATCTTTAATATCCAGGCATCTTTCGCAATGGTTTCGTGTATGCGCCTTTTCTCTTTCTGTGCCGATTCTTCATCTGTAAAACTGCCAAGGCTCACTTTGAACTTTGGCTTTTTGACATCATTTACAATATGGGCGTCGATACCTTTTTTGCGTAATGTCTTGATAAACTCTTCAGATTCCGACTTCCTGTGGAATGCAGCACAAATTATTTCGTATTTAGTTGTTATTGCCAGTTTTACACTGTCTTTAGTAACAGGTACGGCTTTTGTTTTAATTTCAATTGTATCGCGAGCCTCTTCGACTGTAACGCCTTCCTGTTTTTGTAAGTCTGCATAAATACTATCAGCTGTAGCCATAGAGTCTTGCAATGTTTTTTGCTTTGGCACCGGTGCTATAGGAGGCTTTGCTTGCACTTTAAATGTGGTATCGGTACGCTTAATAAGGTTGAATACCTGTGGGAAATATAAGTACGACCCAACTACGAAGGCAGCCACCATTAATAAAAGTACCAAAATCAATATTCCAGTTTTGTTTTTCCTTCCCTCCGGAACATAAGGTTTCTCTACTTCTGGCGGAGCTTTAAATTTAATGGCTGAAAAATCTGGTGGGGCATCTTTCAAGTTCTTATGAAGTTCCATCACTGGAATTAGCCCATATGCAGAAGAGTTGTCTTCAATCACAGCCGGCTCAAAGCCATATCCGGTGGCAGCTGTTCGTAATTTGCCAAGAGAACCAATAACTGCATATCCCTTTATTTGAAGCGATTGCTTAATGGTGTCACTGTACTTTTCCGTGAAATACCTGGCAGAAGGCTCTGATATGTTTCTTACAGAACAAATATGTTTGATTAATTCCGGGCTGGCAGAAATATTGCCATTTGTAAAGGTATATTCCTGAGAAGGAGGGAAGAATATGCCCTGCCTGTCATCATAGTATGCTGATGTTTTTTTCTTAAAGAAAGTACCAATACCAGGCAAGCTAACCTCGTTAAGCTCGTTTAATAACTCAGAAACATATTGCCCTACATCCATTCCGGTAAAATTAGCTTAAAAAATTAATGGTGCAAAAACTATCAGAATGAATAATTAATACCTCCGAAGGCTGTGAAGCCCACTTTCGGGTAGTATAGCAATTGCTGGTATTTGTTGCCAAACAGATTGTTAACACGTAAAAAAAGTCCGAACTTCTCCTTAAATAGGTATTCAGCGCCGCCGCTTAAATCAAGGTAGCTCTTTACCGTTATGGCTTTTTCGCTGCCATCGGCGTTGAAGGTTAATGCCTGAGAATCGCCGTTGAGCACCACTTCGCCGTCAAGCTTTAATTTTTTATTAAATGCAAAGCGCACATTGGAATGAAGCTTGAAACCTGGTTTTAGCCACGCCTCTGCCTCATTTTTCATCTCATATTTGTTAATTTCTACTTTTCCGGTCCAGTTTAATGCATCGGAGGCTTTAACATTCAATTCGCCCTCAAGGCCTAGCACATTGCTATTACCTGTATCATACCTTATCTCAAAACGTTCTGCTCCATTTTTGTAATTAACATATAAGGGCATATTTGAAATAGTTTTGAAATAAACCATAGCCTTAAAACCAAATCCAGCTCCACCATTGCCTTTAATACCACCGTAGATATTTGCTTTTTCAATGGAGTTTTCTATTAGGTTCTGCTTTAAATACGGGTTTTCATATGAGAAATTACGCAGCGAGCCTTTAATAACATCACCTGTATAGCCTCCAAACAACGTAGCGTAACCGGGTACAATCGGAAGTTCCGCAATAACCACAGGAAGTAAGTTGGTACGGCTATTTGCGCCAAATTCTTGAACGAAGTTTATTCCGACAGATATTTTATAGTTTTTACCCTGAAACTTAACATATGGGTTGGCCCTGAAAATATGATTACCAATATCTAAGGAGTCATTTGTTTTAGTAAAATCCAGGGATGTATTTGCTCCGATATTAAATTGCTTCCATACATTGTTGAAAAAGCCGCTTAACGCAAAGGAGTTTTCTTTTGATCCATATTTACCAGAGAAAGCATAAGCATCAACCTTTGCAGCATAATCAAGAGGTTTGTCTTGTTCATAATTTTTAACAAGTTCTCCCTTTAACGAAAAAGTGTTAAACCTTTGTTTTTTAGGGTCTTGATTGAAAGTTAGATCGTCCGGATTGTACGCATAGAAGTAACTTGCAAGTCGGTCAAAGCCCAATTCGCCGTTAATGGTAATTTTATCCATGATGCTTCTTCCAAAAATTCCCGCTTGCTGGCGGGAACCCTTCTGGCGATATATGCTTCCACTTTGCCCCAAATGTTTAAAATAAATGCCCGCCTGTAAAGCCTCGTCCTCACCGTTATTAAGGTAAAGTTCGCCCAGTGTAGTACCAGAAGTTCCAAGTGCTGCTTTCGCATAATTATTTAAAAAAGGTAGGGCAGGAGGTGCAGACAAAGGCTGTGCTTCTAACTGCTTTATATCACTGTTAAGCTCAAACTTTTTGTCGAATATAGAGTAGCTCAAGTTCGGCCTAAACGGCTTATGGTTGTTAAGATCCGGGCTGCGGCGGATTTTAGCCGCATCTGCTAATACAGGCTTGTAAGGGCGCACAACTTCAATTTCTTCTGTTAGTGTACCTTTAGCTGGCGTGCTTGCCTCTGGTTTTTTTTCTTCCGGCTTGTTGGTTTGCGCAAGGGCAGAAAAGCTAACCAGCAGAGAAAAAACGGTATATGGAATATAGCTAAATTTCATCTTCTTATTTCTTATTGTTTAACTGGTTTAGTTTTTCCTTCGCAGTTGGTATGATGTCGTCTTTTCCTTCGTAATTATCAATTACGCTCTGAAGCGTACTTTTCGCCTGGAAAAAGTCCTTAAGTGAAACATAGTTGTCAGCAAGTAAAATAAAGCTCTTGGCAACCCAGTAATCATGAGATGGCATTTTGTTTATCAATTCAAACGCAGTATTTTCTGCCTTTTTATACTCTCCCTTATGGTGTTGGATATAAGCTAAAAGATACTTGGCTTCAGCAGCGGTAACTGTAGTTGTTTTGGTGGAGATTTCTGTGAATTCCTTAACAGCGGTTGTTGTATCACCTTTTGCCATATAGGCTTTTCCGCTGTATAAGCTTGCCCTGAACTTGTCTTCAGGCGATGATTTGTCGAAGTTCTTTAACAGGCTCACGTATTTGAATACGTCATCGTACATATCCATATTGTAATACGCTTCCATTAAGTTATTAACAGCATAGCTATAGTTGGCTTTATACTCCGAAGTAAGTTCAAGCTTTTTCAGATAAACAACCGCCTCGTTATACTTCTTCTGTTTAAGGTATAAGTTAGAAATGCTGATCAAAGCTCGCTCTGTAAAATCACTTGTCCAGTCGTTTAAGATAAAAGTATAGTCTGGGATCGCTTCATCAGGCCTGTTTAGCTTTACCAAACTTTCTGCCCTGATAAACTTTGCGTGCTTCTCATGAATTGGTTTCGGAAACTTATCAAAATAAGCGTTTACGGATTCAAATGCTCCCTGAAATTCGCCTTTTAAGAACCGGTTATTAGCAGCTTGGAAAGTGATATTGTCCTGCTCTGCTGTACTGAGGTTCCCAATACTGGTAGAGTTCGCGTAGTTCAGGAAGCCATCGGCATCACCTTTATCCAGATAAATGTTTTTAATTGATTCCAGGGCAATTTTAGCTTCGTCCGTAGTAGAAAACTCTTTTACCACACGCTGGAAGTAGGTTAATGCTTCATCATCTTTATCCTGATTGTAATTTACAAGGCCTATGGTTACCAGTGCCCTTGGAATATAGCTGCTTCTCGGGTACTTTTCTACCAATGTCAGCAAATCTGCTTTAGAGCGCGCATAATCATTTTTAACGAAGTAAGTATATGCTATCTCAAAACCTGCATCATCTGCATAGTTAGAATTAGGGTATTGTTTTAACAACGATTGATGGGTAGCAATTTTTGCATCGTATTGCTCTTGCAGTCCCTGTATCATTCCTCTTTGAAATAGTGCATAATCTTGTCCCTGTCCATTCCACGCAATTACTTTGTTGTAGTGTTGCATGGCTTTATCGTAATTTTTGATTACGAAGTAAGAGTCTGCTAAACGAAGGGTTGCATCATTAATGGTATTTCGATCCTTATCGTCGCCCACTATAAAGCGCTCAAAATAATTGGCTGCTTTTTCATAGTTCTCGTTTTGAAAGGCAGAATAACCTAATGCATAATTGGCATAGTTGTAAACTTCTGTTTTCTTTGCAGCAGGCAAAGCCAGGAACTTTTCAAACTGTCCCACAGATTCGCCATATTTTCTTACTTCGAACATAGCCTCTGCAAGCCAGTAAGTTGCTAATGATTCTATGTCATCATCTACCGCATTATTCTGAGAACGAATAAACATTGAAATGCCGTTCTCAAAAGCACGCTCGTTGTAAAACTCAAGCCCGCGGAAATAGGTTACCCTTTGATATACAGATTTAGTTTCAGCTGATTTATTCGGAATAGTTTCTAAGATATTAACGGCTTCCCGGTAGTTTTTGGTGGATAAAAGTACTTCTCCAAGCAGAGTTTTAGCTTCGTTTGTCCTTGATGATTTTGGATAAGTCTTAAGGAAATCCTGAACAGCATCTAAGGCTACTGAGTGGAATTCCAGCTCATAAGAAAGCTTTGCGTAGTGGTATAAGCCCTCTTCTTTTAACTTAGGGTCAAAATCAAGTTTCGAAGCTCTGAAAAACGCATTCCTTGCCCCTTGCTTGTTCCCAACTTTAATAAATGCTTCTCCTAATGTCATCATCCCGTTTTGATAAAATACATCAGGTGCACCCATTTTCTCCAGTTCAGTTATTGCCCGTTTGTAATCGCCAAGTTTAGAGTATGCGTACCCAATTTGGTAATTGTCCTGGTTGTTCTGGGTTTTGCCTTTATCAAGGTTTTGGAACTTCTGGTAATAACTTACAGAGGTTTTAAAGTCTGATTTAGCAAAATAGGTTGCACCTACAATACGATACATATCTGCTTTATATTGAGGGTCAATAGTTTCAATTGCAGGAATTGTGTATCGAATTACATCATCATATCTTTTATTAAGAAAATATAATGCAGAGATGTAATATGGATAGCTGGACTTGTAAGTTGTTGAATTTTGCAGCCTTTCAAATTCACGGAGAGCAGTGGTGTAATCGGCATCTAAGTAATTTAAATAAGCGTAATAATATATAGACGATTCATTATACGGGCCTTTTTCATCTTTTAGCTTAGCGAATAAAGGTTCGGCATCAGTATATTTCTTTATTGTGAAGTAGGAATAAGCCAATTTGAAACGATATTCTTCGCTTTCCTTTGCAGTTAAGCTGTTGCCGTCAATTTCTTTAAACCATTGAATGGCTTTGTCGTAATTTTTTTTAGCGAAGTAAGACCTTCCTAACTGAAAGTAGGCGGATTTAGTGTTGGCGCTTGCCGGATATTCCCTAATATATTTTAAGAAGAGGTTTTCAGCATTCTGATTGCCTAATTCAAGGGCACAAACGGCCAGATAGAATTGCGCATTTTCTTTTAAGAGAGAAACCTGCCTGCTATCTGCGGGTTGGTTCGATGGAACTGTATGATAATCTTCGACGTGGCTAAACTGGGCGCTTGCTGCGGCAAACTTCCTTTTTTCAAGAAGCTCGAGCCCGCTTTTGTATGCTTGATTAAGTGTGAACCATTCTGTATGCTGTGCATTACTTCTATATAAGACAGAAGTAAGTAAAAGCGAACTGAATATATATTTTTTTAGCATATTTTAAATGTGTGTTGCTAAGTTAACAGTAAAACACAGGCAATTAATCCCACTAGAAATTAACATGTGTGGAAAATCTGCCTAAAATAACGTTTAGAGTAGCGAAAAGGTATACTTTTTAAAAAGGTATAAGTATAAATTAAGCTTTATCGCTGGCCTGCAAGTAGATACAATACAGCCATTCTTACGGCGACACCGTTTTCAACCTGGTCTAAAATGATGGATTGTTTGCTATCCGCAACATCACTGGTGATTTCCACGCCGCGGTTAATAGGGCCTGGATGCATGATGGTAATTTCTTTATCAAGAGAATTTAGAATCTCTTTATTCAAGCCATAAAGCATAGAATATTCTCTAAGAGATGGAAAGTATTTGATGTCCTGGCGCTCTAATTGAATACGCAACATATTAGCCACATCACACCAGTTTAAAGCTTTCATTAAATCGAATTCAACTTTCACGTTTAAGGACTTAATGTATTTTGGAATAAGCGTTGTTGGTCCGCATACCATTACTTCCGCACCTAGCTTTTGGAGGCACAAGATGTTTGAAAGCGCTACCCGAGAGTGTAATATGTCGCCTATTATAGCTACTTTTTTGCCTGCAACATCCCCATATTTTTCTCTGATCGAGAAGGCATCTAAAAGAGCCTGAGTAGGATGCTCGTGGGCGCCATCTCCGGCATTAACTATTTGTGCATTTACCTTTTTGCTCAAAAAAATACCTGCACCAGGGTAGGGGTGCCTCATAACGATCATGTCAACTTTCATTGCCAGAATGTTATTTACAGTATCAATTAGTGTTTCACCTTTGCTGACAGATGAAGAGGAGGCTGCGAAGTTTATTGTATCGGCCGAAAGCCTTTTTTGTGCAAGTTCGAAAGAAAGCCGGGTACGAGTTGAATTTTCGAAAAAAACGTTTGCAATAGTAACGTCTCTTAATGACGGAACCTTTTTTATAGGCCTGTTCAATACGTCCTTAAATGTATCGGCAGTCTCGAAAATCAGCTGAATGTCTTTCTCATTCAAATCTTTTATGCCTAAAAGATGTCTTGTACTAAGAGTCTGATTATTATCTGCCATTGTATATCCCGTGTGTTTCTGTTTTAAACTGATTTTTAATTTATTGTCTGATTACTTTTCGGAAACTAATACCACTTTGTCTTCCTGGTCGGTTTCCTTCCAGCTAACAGCTACCTTTTGCGAATTAATTGAATCTACCTGAATGCCTATATAGTCTGGTTCGATGGGCAAGTGCCTGGAAAAGCGCCTGTCTACCAGAACCAGGAGTTCTACTTTTTCAGGCCGTCCAAACGCCATCATAGCATCCATTGCTGCCCTGATTGTTCTTCCCGTCCATAACACATCATCTACAAGTATTACTTTCTTTCCCTCAATTATGAAATCGATCTTGGTGCTATTTGGTACAATTGGAGTTTCACGCCGGCGAAAATCATCTCTGAAGAAAGTAATATCAAGATTTCCTTTAAGAATGTTTGCCTGAGGAAGCACAGATTTTAGTTCTGAAGCAATTCTGTCTGCAAGTAATATGCCTCTGGGTTGAATTCCCAAAATTGCACTGTTAGAAAAATCGCCGTGATTTTCGATAAGCTGATGGCAAAGCCGTTTGATAGTTATCTGGAACTTTTGGCCGTCTAAAAGAGTTAAATTTTGCATCAGTTTTGATTTGGGCAAAAATATGAAAATTTTAATCTGTTTAAACTACTTATTCCATTTCTGCGGTATAGGGGGAACCGTCATTGGGTGATTCAAGGGGATAGCTAAAACTTCATAGATAAAACTGAAGTCTATTAATTGATTGATCCTACGAAGCAAATTGCCTTTGGGGCAATCAGGGCATATGCCGAAAAAGAATGCTTCAAATGATCTGGAAAAGGAACTGGCCTAATTGAATAGTATATAGCAGGCCAAACCTTGAGTTTGATCCAGCCATCAAAGCGAAACTGAACTATTCAAGGAGACGGTAAAAGATGCCCAGGAAAACTTTACGCTCTCTAAAGGCAAGGATGCCAAAACCGGCCATAAGTCAGCTGACGGTTCATTCTTTGGCTACAAGACCCATCTGGCTATGACGGAAGAACGAATTATTACAGATGCTGTAGCATTGGGCGTTTTTACAGTTAATCTAAAGAGAATTATCAAACTGACGGCCTAAAGCTGTAAACACACAGTAAAAAGACTGAGATGTTTAAGACTTTCTTCTAAGAGGCGCTATTCCTCGATAGAAGCCCCCATATAAGCTAAGCTATAAGCAATAAAAAAGCGATTAAGTAAAAGTCATGTTTTTACTCAATTGCTTTTTTAGGTTTTCTCAGTAGAGGAGGTGCTTTTTGAGTGGCCTCTTTTTTTGCGCTTTTTCTTCAGATTTGGAGGAAAGTGGGAGAAAATGTCTTGTTGAAAACTTTTTTGTGGAACAAAGTGGTAAAAAGTGGTAAAAGCTTTATACTTTTACTCTACTAAAAAGTGTAAAACCGGATGTCTCATTTCTTAGGTGAATTTGAATGTAAACTCGATGCCAAAGGCCGCTTGATGCTGCCTTCGGGTTTGCGCAAGCAAATGCCTGATGCAGAGAAGGATGGGTTGGTTGTGAATCGTGGGTTTGAGAAGCACTTAGTAGTATATAGCCGCAAAGAGTGGGATAAGATAATGGAGGATTTAAGCAAGCTTAATCAGTATGAAAAGAAGACACGAGAGTTTATTCGCTACTTCACTCGTGGCGCTACAGAGCTGTCTTTGGATGCTGCGGGACGTGTTTTATTCCCAAAATCACTGCTCGATTACGCTGGAATTGGTGCGGATGTGGTGCTTTCCTCTCAATTTAATAAAATAGAAGTTTGGGCTAAAGACGCATATGACGCGGAGATGGATAATGAACCGGAAAATTTTGCAAACCTGGCTGAAGAAGTGATGGGTGGCTTAGGAAGGAGGCTGGATGGATAGGTATCATGTACCCGTTATGCTTCGTGAGTGTATGGATGCCTTGGATATTAAGCCAGATGGGGTGTACGTTGACGTGACTTTCGGCGGTGGTGGGCATTCAAAAGAAATTCTGAAGCATCTTGGGGATAAAGGCCGCTTGTTGGCTTTTGATCAGGATGAAGATGCTCAGAGGAATATTCCAAATGATGATCGGTTAACCTTTATAGATCAAAACTTCCGCTTTTTAAAAAACTATTGCCGTTTGTATGGGGCGATACCTGTGGATGGTGTTCTGGCTGATCTTGGTGTTTCATCGCATCAGTTTGATCAGCCAGAGCGGGGGTTTTCAATTCGGTTTGATGCGGAGTTGGATATGCGGATGGATCAGGGTGGGGAATTGACGGCTAAGGAGGTTGTGAATTCTTACTCAGAGGAAGACTTGCATAGGATTTTCGGCATGTATGGGGAAATTCAGAATGCAAAATCTTTGGCAAAGGCAATTGTTACTGCAAGGTTGAATCGTTCGATTTCGACAATTGCTGAATTAAAAGATGCTATTAAAAAGTTGATCCCAAAAGGGAAAGAAAATAAATACCTGGCTCAGGTTTTTCAGGCATTGAGGATTGAAGTGAATCAAGAGCTGGAAGCTTTGCAGGAATTTTTAACACAGGCTGTTGAGGTTCTTAAGCCAGGAGGTCGTTTGGTTATAATGTCTTATCATTCTTTGGAAGATAGATTGGTGAAGAATTTTATTGCCAAAGGAAAGTTTAAAGGAGAAGTGGAGAAAGATTTTTTTGGAAATGAGATTAAGCCAATGGAGTCCGTCACAAGAAAAGCGATTGTTGCTACTGATGAAGAAGTGGCGACGAACAACAGGGCTCGCAGTGCGAAGTTGAGGGTAGCAGTAAAGTTGTAGCTGATAGCTGATAGGCATTATGTTAAATAGGTTGATTTTAACTTTTGATTTTTTTAACCATGACAAATCGTTTAAGGACAGAAATTGAAGATGAGGAGGAGCTAGGGTCTGTTCAGTCGGAGGTTAAGGAAGTGAAGGTTGAAACGCCCAAAGGCTTTTTTACAACCTTGTTAACTGAAGGAGTGATTTCAAAAGAGGCAGCAACAGAAATGATGCCTTTTGTGATTTTTTTGGCAATGCTAGGCATGGTCTATATCGCCAATATGCACTTTGCTGAAAAAAATATAAGAAACATTGATAAGCTAAATAAGGAAGTGAAGGAGTTGAGTTGGGATTTTAAAACGTTGAAAGCTGACCTTATGCTGAAAAGTACCCAAACTGAAGTGGCTAAACAAGTGGATACCTTGGGTTTGATGGAGCCCGTGGAGCCGCCCAAAAAGATTGTAGTTAAAAGCGAAGAATATTAAAAGTGTGTAAATCCCTTTTGGGAGATAAATATGAATATCAGAACCGACATATTGTTAAGAGTATACATTGCCTTTGGGGTGATCGTGCTTTTTGCTTTTGCGGTATTGTTTAAGTTGTTCCATCTCCAACTCGCCGAAGGTAAAAAATGGCGAGCAATGGCTGATAGTTTATCTACGAAGTATGTAAATGTTGAAGCTGTTCGCGGTAATATTTATTCGGTTGATGGTAGTTTGCTGGCTACCTCGGTTCCTGAATACGAGTTGCGCATGGATATGCTGGCTGGCGGAATTGAGAAAGATGAAGTTTTCTATGAAAAGGTTGATTCATTGGCCGAAAAGCTATCGATTTACTTTGGCGATAAAAGCCAACGTGCATATTCAAAAATATTAAGGGAAGCTCGTCGCGATAAAGCTCGTTATCTGCTGATTCGCAGGAGGGTGACCCATCAGGAGCTAAATGTAGTTAAGAAATTTCCAATTTTCAATCTGGGTAGGTATAAAGGCGGTTTGATTACCATTCAGCAAAATAAACGGATTCTGCCATTCCGTACGCTTGCAGCCCGGACTATAGGATATAAGAATGAGAATGTACAGCCGGTAGGATTAGAGGGAGCCTACGCAAATTATATCGATGGAGAAAGTGGCAGATGTTTAATGCAGAGAATTTCTGGAGGTGTTTGGAAGCCGGTAAATAAAGATATTGAAATCGCACCCAAAGATGGGGCTGATATTATTTCAACTATTGATATTAATATGCAGGACGTTGCTCAAAATGCCCTGCGTAAACAATTAATTAAAAGTGATGCCCAGTATGGTTGTGTGTTACTCATGGAAGTTGCAACGGGCGAAATTAGGGCAATAGCCAACTTTACCAAGGTCGCAAAAGGCGAATACGAAGAGAAGTTTAACTACGCGATAGCCCAAAGTGCAGAGCCTGGTTCAACGTTTAAACTGGCATCATATCTTGCTTTGCTTGAAGATGGGAAAGTTGATACCAGCACAAAGGTGGATTGCGAAGGCGGTTTGTTTAAAGTTTACAATAAGAGAAACCGCTTGGTTAAAACGGTTCGCGATTCTCACTTAGGAACTCGTGTTGTTTCCGTTAAAAGGGCGTTTGAATTGTCTTCAAACGCGGCAATTGCAAAGCTGATTTTTCATCACTATAAAAATAATGCAAGCCAGTACACAGACCGTTTATATGCCCTGCATTTGAATGAAAAGGCAGGATTGCAAATTCCTGGCGAGGGTAAGCCTTTGATAAAAACACCCGAAAGCCAGCATTGGTACAAGGGCTTGAGTTTGGCGCAAATGGCTTACGGTTACGAGATGAAGATGACACCACTCCAAATGCTGACATTTTATAATGCAATAGCAAATAATGGAAAAATGGTGGCTCCAAAATTTGTTCGGGAGATTAGGAGATTGGGTAATACCATTGAGAATTTCGACACCAGGGTAATTGATGACAAAATATGTTCTGAAGAGACTCTTGGCAAATTAAAGGGAATGCTTGAAGGGGTAGTGGAAGAGAGAGGGGGTACAGGAGAGGCTGTTCTTAAAAACCCATTATATAAAATCGCTGGAAAAACAGGTACAGCTCAGGTAGCAGACGGGAAATCAGGATATGCGCAACGCAAGTATCAGGCTTCTTTTTGTGGTTATTTCCC